>ERZ777011.464-NODE-464-length-62682-cov-3.791448_pt1 | contig 62682 bp, 62 predicted proteins | sample MGYA00374964_ERZ777011 | MGnify/ENA primary metagenome ERZ777011 (study PRJEB29310, sample SAMD00008975) | mouse gut metagenome | study: EMG produced TPA metagenomics assembly of the Metagenome analysis of fecal microbiota from mouse which was promoted...
CTTACCAGGGGTATGTGATAAGGCATCCTCCCACTGCGTGGGCCCCTCCTTACCAGGGGTATGTGATAAGGCATCCTCCCACTGCGTGGGCCCCTCCTTACCACAAGAAATGGAGCTGGCGGGAATCGAACCCGCGTCCGAAGGCCCTTCCATTACAGTTTCTTCCATCACAGTCCGCATATATTCTTTCCCTTAACCGGCCGCCTGCGAACGGGCTGCCAGTCTTGGTAGCTTCATGAGTCTTCGACTGCTGCAAAGCTTAGGCAGCCGAGTGCCCCGCATGGATGAAGCCGGTGATCTTAAGCTGCGGGAGACCTAAGGCCGACTGCTGCGCTTAGGCAGCTAATGCAAATTTTTCGTCTGCGTTTATATTTAGATTTCTAAGTTTTAACGTGGTCCTAGTCCACGGATGGCTTCCATAATTTCAAAACCCCCGTCGAAACCAGTACAACCCCCTGCTTATGCTGATTGCATGGTATTCAGACGAACTTCTGATATTAGAGTATCCATTTCTCCGGAAAATGTCAACCCCGAACTATCATTCTTTTCAAACATACGATCGGTACTATTGTTCCGTTTCCGGTTCCTCGTCAAGCTGCCGGTTTATTTCCTGCAGATCCTGATTATCCAGGCCGGAGGAATTCTGCGTTCCCTGACTGTATCCGGATTCCTCTTTCTGATTCCGATAGCTTGGATAAAGCCAGAATTTCCCCAGCAGGAAACCGGCACTGATTCCGATGATCATACAGCCGGCACAGATCCAGAGCATTTTGCGAAAGTTCTTCCGCTTCTGGATTTCTTTTTTGTTTGTTCTCGCATGGTTCCGCTGTTTTCCCTTTTCCTGACTCATATCGCTTCCTCCTGATCCTGTCTGTAATTTACTGTAGATTCCGGATTTTGAATTCCTTTTCCGCTTCCCGTTTCTGATCCTTTTTGGCAATGTCCTGCCGCTTGTCATACAGCTTCTTTCCTCTTGCCAGTCCAATTTCCACCTTGACCAGACTATCCTTAAAATACACCTTTAACGGAACAATGGTATATCCTTTTTCTTTGGACTGTCCCATCAGCTTATGAATCTCTGCCTTGTGCAGCAGCAGCTTCCGGGTCCGTAATGGATCTTTATTAAAGATGTTCCCCTTTTCATAAGGACTGATATGCATATGATATATGTATATCTCCTCATTCTCCACACCGATAAAGGCTTCCTTGATACTACAATGTCCCAGCCGGAGGGACTTCACCTCCGTTCCTGCCAGGGCGATCCCTGCTTCATAGGTGTCCTCTATAAAATAGTCATAGTATGCCTTTTTATTATTTGCGATCAAACGGCTTCCCTTTTCCTTCGCCATACCATTCCTCTCCTTATGTTAACGTTCTGTTTCCTCAGACAAAGGCACCGGCAGAAAATCAATCGTCTTCATAATACGATCCGTATCCTTTACCATGATCCTCACCTTTTGTCCCAGGGTATAACTTCTTCCGGATTCTTTTCCTATCATAGCATACTTTTCTTCATCGTAATAGTAATAATCGTCCGTCAGATTCGACACATGGATCAATCCCTCTACCGTATTCGGCAGCTCCACATACATTCCCCATGTCTGAATGCCGGAAACAATACCTTCGTAGCATTCTCCGATCCGCTTTGACATATACTGTACCTTTTTCAGCTTTTCCACTTCCCGTTCCGCCTCATCCGCCCGGCGTTCCAGCTTCGAGCATTCCTCACTGACCTGAGGCAGTATGCGCTCATAATGAGCAGAGCGCTTTTCATTCAAGCCTCCGTGCAGATGCTCCTTAATGATCCGATGGATCTGCAAGTCCGGATAACGCCGGATCGGAGATGTAAAATGGCAGTAATACTGCGTGGAAAGGCCAAAATGTCCCGAACAGACTGTGGTATACCTTGCCTGCTTCATGGAGCGCAGTGTCAACCGGCTGATCATTGCTTCCTCCGGAGAGCCTGCAATCTTCGCCAAAAGCTTCTGGAATTCTTTGGGATGCAGATTCTCTGATGCCGCCTTAAAATAATAACCGAAATTTGAGATCAGTATGCTGAGCTTATTGATCTTTTCCGGATCCGGCGCTTCATGCGTCCGGTATACAAAAGGTATTTCCTGCCAGAAAAAGGTTTCTGCAACCGTTTCGTTTGCTATCAGCATAAAATCCTCGATCAGCTTATTTGCAGACAAGCGTTCATAAGGCTTTATTTCTACCGGAAATCCCTTTTCATCCAGAATGATCTTTGATTCCGGAAAATCAAAGTCCACAGATCCCCGCTTGTCCCTCCGGCTCCGCAGAATATCTGCCAGTTCCTTCATGGCATAGAACATGGGAAGGAATTCCTCATACTCCTGCATCAGTTCCGGATCTCCGTCCTCCAGGATCCGGTTCACACTGGTATAGGACATCCTCCGATCCACCCGGATAACGGTTTCCGCAATTTCATGACTGGTGACCCTTCCTTTCTCATCAATCTGCATGATACAGCTTAATGCCAGACGGTCTGCTCCCTGATTCAAGGAACAGATTCCATTGGACAGTTTATGCGGAAGCATAGGGATCACCCGGTCTACCAGATATACACTTGTCCCGCGCTTCCGTGCCTCCTCGTCAAGTGGCGAATGCTCCTCCACATAATGGGATACATCCGCAATGTGTACCCCCAGTTCATATCCGCTTTCACTTTTCCGCAGAGTGATCGCATCATCCAGGTCCTTGGCATCTTCTCCATCAATGGTAACCGTCTGCCAGTCACGCAGATCCTTCCTGCCGGCCAGTTCCCGGGAATCCACTATATCCGGTGTCCGCTGAGCCTGCCGAAGCTCCATGTCACTGAATTCTACCGGCAGCTCATAGGCTCTTACAATGGACAGAACATCGGTTGCCGGATCATTTACATGTCCCAGTATTTCCGTGATCCGCCCCTCCGGCTTCTTACTCTTTCCTCCAAAATCCGTAATCCGCACCACAACCTTATGGCCCCGGACCGCTCCCTTATTCCATGCCTTGGGAATAAAAATGTCCTGGTTTACCTTATTGTTGTCCGGCACGACAAAGCCAAAGCCTTTTCCCGGATCATAGGTTCCTACCAGTTCCTGTATTCCATGCGAAAGGATCCGGATGATCTCTCCCTCCTTCCTTCTGCCCTGTTCCGCTTTTGCATTTGTGACCCGCATCTGAACCGTATCCAGATGAAAGGCACCATTGCATTGATTGCCCGGAATAAAGTAATCCTCTTCCTCTCCTTCCACAGTCACAAAACCGAACCCCCGGCTGTTTCCGGTAAATACACCGCATACGGTATACTCCTCCGGCTTCTGGAACTTGCCTTTCGGTGTCTTCATAACCAGGCCTTCTCTTATCAGCTCGTCCAGAATCCGGGATAATACCGGTTTATCCTCCTCTGCCACCTGGAATAGATATGCCAGTTCCTTATATTTCATCGGCTTATATTCCGGACTGTATATGACATCCTTGATCTTCTTTTTTCGTTCCTGATACTGTTCTTGTTCTTCCATAACTTCCTCCCTAAAATAAACCGGATCGCGCCTGACGATATCTTCTGTATAAAAAAGCAAAAGCTGCCGCTTTCACGACAGCTTTTATCTACTTAAAAATACCCAGACCCAAAACCAAAGCCAGTACAAAGAATAAAACCGCTAGTATCGTGGTGATCGTTACCATGCGTGATTCCTTTGACCGCCCTTTATTCTTGCTCCAATATGTCTCTGTCGAGCCACCGCCGATGGAACTGGACAGTCCATTGGATTTTCCTTCCTGTGATAAAACTAATACTGCCATAATAACAGATACAAGCAAAAATATAATTGTAAGTGCAAGCTGCATATTGACACCTCCCGTTCTGAAAACTCAACTAGAGGCTATTTTAACACAGCACCATGGAAAATACAAGCAATATATGAAAGTTTTGATCATATCTGCTCCTACATCCGGTAAATGGATACTTTGCCAAGCTCTTCCTCAATCCGAAGCAACTGGTTATACTTTGCATTCCGATCGGAACGGCAGGGAGCTCCGGTCTTGATCTGACCCGCATTCACCGCTACGGATAAATCAGCAATAAAACTGTCCTCCGTTTCACCGGACCGGTGCGAGATTACTGTACTGTACCCGGCTCTGGATGCCATATGAATGGCATTTAAAGTCTCTGTCAATGTACCGATCTGATTATATTTGATCAGAATGGAATTGGCGATCTTTGCTTCAATTCCCATCGCCAGACGTTCCGTATTCGTGACGAACAGGTCATCCCCTACCAGTTGTATCTTCTCTCCCAGACGGTAGGTCAGAAGCTTCCAGCCCCGGACGTCATTCTCATTTAAACCATCCTCGATCGAAAAGATCGGATATTTTGCTACCAGTTCTTCATAATACTGAACCATTTCCTCCGCATTGCGGTATACATCCCTGCCGGACATCTTACTTTCTCCCGGGAAATAATACAGATCCTGCGTATCTACATACAATTCAGAAGCTGCCGCGTCAATCGCAATCTTTACATCCTCACCCGGACGATAGCCTGCCTGGGTGATCGCCTCCACGATCAGATCCAGCACCGCCTGTGAGCTTGGCAGATCCGGTGCAAAACCGCCCTCATCTCCAACCGCAGTGGACAACCCTTTTTCCTTTAATATTTTTTTCAGGGTATGATAGATCTCACAGGCCATCTGCATGGCATGCTTTACCGAATCCGCTCCTACCGGTGCGATCATAAATTCCTGCAGATCAACCGTATTGTCCGCGTGCTTTCCTCCGTTCAGAATGTTCATCATCGGTACAGGCAGAGTCCTGGCATTCACTCCGCCGATATAACGATACAGTGGCATCTTCAGGACAGTTGCCGCAGCCTTGGCCACTGCAAGGGAAACACCCAGGATCGCATTGGCTCCATACTTTGATTTATTTTCCGTCCCATCCGCCTCCAGCATGATCCGGTCAATTTCAGCCTGCTGAAATACATTCTGACCGATAATGCGGTCAGCGATCCGTGTGTTTACATTCGTTACCGCATTCTGAACCCCCTGCCCCAGATACCGCTTCTCACCATCCCGCAGTTCTAAGGCTTCATGCTCACCGGTAGAAGCACCGGAAGGCACCTGCGCCCGTCCCGTGATTCCTCCATCCAGCTCTACATCAACCTCTACGGTAGGATTCCCTCTGGAATCCAGGATCTCTCTGGCATGAACATCTACTATTTTAACTTCTCGCATAACAACGCCTCCTGCACAAAAACTTTATTGATAAGTATGTGCAGAAGGCGGTGCATTCATACATCCAAACGAAAAAAACCTTCCTTGTACTTTGCCGGTGCAGGAAGGCCTTTTTCAACAGATTATATATTAAAATCTTCACACGGACGACAGTCTCTGTTCTACCTGGTGGATGAAAACATCTCCGGCTTTCAATTTCGTATCCTTCACAGGAAGGATTACTTCTCCATTGCGGATCAGAACCACAATATCTATATGATACTGTCGTTCAATATCCTTTACCCTCATTTTATAATAAGGACAGGTAGCATCCACTTCAACCTTTACCGTTGCCTTCACCATTCCGCTCCCGTCCGGCTTCTGCAGCTTTGTATACTGTTCCACGAATCCCGCAGAGATGATACCGGTTGGAATGGCAACCACTCCAACACCCAGGAAGGAAATAATGATGGCCATCAGCCGCCCCAGTATGGTCACCGGATATACATCCCCGTATCCCACGGTCAGGATCGTGGATATACTCCACCAGATTCCGGAAAAGGCATTATTAAATACCTCCGGCTGAGCCTCATGCTCTGCACTGTACATCCCGAGGGAAGAAAAGAGCATCAGAACCAGAATGATGAATACGGATGATATGATCTGATTTTTCTTTTCCCGCAGAACGGAGGTGATGACATGGAAGGAATCATAATAGGCATTGATCCGGAACAGATGCAGGATCCGTACGACCCGCAGCATCCGCAGGGCAACGAACCCCGACAGGAAGAAAAAGGGCAGGATCGTACACAGATCTACGATTCCGTCAAAGGAGATCAGAAACCTTAACACTGCCTGTATCCGGCTGCGATCCGGATACAGGTATTCCGCCGTCCAGATCCGCAGGGCATACTCGATCGCGAATATAATAACCGTAACCGTTTCCACAGTTTTGAATACAGGGGTATAGGGACGCAGGGCATCAAAGGTCTCCAGAAACAGAACTGCAATATTCAGCAGGATCACGATCACAATGAAGATATCAAATGCTCTGCTTATGAAATCCTCCCGTTTTCCGATCTGAATGATATCAAAAATGCGTTTTTTCTTCCCCTTCATCCAACTGATTCCCCAATCGAATCACAACAGGCAAGATAATACTGATACAGCTCTTCCATCATCTCCAGCCCGCTCTTTGTTCCGTGCAACGGTTCATAATCGCCTTTGATCTGATAGGAGCTGTATTCCTCCCCGGATATCTCCCGTTCCACATCCTCGCAATAATAGTAATAATGCTCCTGCGGTTTATGCTCATCACTTGTTTCCCCCATAAACACCTTTCCGTCTTCATCCAGATAAGCAAGTTTTGTCATATAATAATCCAGCCCGTATTCCTCATTCATGTTCAAATAGGACGTTTTCAGAACACTGCCCGCATAATCTGAATTATAATTCCGGATTATATTTTCCTCTGGCAGATATTCATATCCATGATTGCCAAATGCACCATATCCCCATTGATCCATCAGGGTATGCAGTGTCCCGGAGCCTGATGCTGTCCCGTCACCAGGCTCATAAGTATACAGACTGACATAAAAGCCGCTTGGCCCGGCCGCCAGCTCCGGTATGGCATCTTCATCCAGATATACCAGATCAAATTCAAAATCCGCAAAATAATCTGCAAAATCATTGCCATTCTCATTGCATACTGCTTTACAGTATTCCACAAAACTCTGCACCTGCTGTGCATAAGCCGAGATCCATCGCTTCTCCTCCGGAAGCTGTTCTGCGTCAATCCGTTCAAAATAGGAATCCAGTTCCTGTAACAATTCCTCTGATGATAGCTCTGTTGTCTCTGTCGTCGTATCTTCCGTCCTCTCATCCGGCCCGGTCTGATCGTCCGTCGCGGTCGTTTCTAACTCCTGCTCTGTCCCTGTATCCGGGGCATTTTCTCCAGCCAAAATCGTAGAGCCGCACCCGGACAGACTAAAGATTAACATTACCAGAAGAATCCGGATTCCTTTTCTCATTTGCATACCAATACCCTCCTTCTGTTATTTCTTTACCAACAGAGACGTTCCTGTCATCTCCTTTGGCTGCGGAAGCTCCATGATCTCTAATAAGGTCGGTGCGATATCCGCCAGGCACCCGCCTTCCCGCAGAGTATAGGCATCATCATAATTTACCAGAATAAACGGTACCGGATTGGTCGTGTGAGCGGTATGCGGCGCACCTGTCTCATAATCGATCATCTTCTCTGCATTTCCGTGATCGGCGCAGATGAATAAGACACCGCCGGCCTCCTTTACTGCATCTACCGTTGCTCCTACACACTGATCCACCCGCTCGACTGCTTTGATCGCCGCCGGGATCACGCCGGTATGACCTACCATATCCGGATTGGCAAAGTTAATGATGATCACATCATATTTCCCGGATTTTACTGCTTCCACCAGATTAACACCCACCTCCGGTGCGCTCATCTCCGGCTGCAGGTCATAGGTTGCAACAGACGGTGATTTTACCAGCGTCCGGCTCTCATCCTTATTCGGTTCTTCCACGCCTCCATTAAAGAAAAAGGTAACATGGGCATACTTTTCTGTTTCCGCCAGACGAAGCTGGGTCTTGCCCATTGCTGCCAGATATTCTCCAAAGGTATTGGTGACCGCCTCCTTTTGGAATGCAACGGTCTTGTTACCGATAGTCTCATCATAATCCGTAAAGCAGACATAGGTTAACGGCATAAATCCGTTTTTACGTTCGAATCCGCTGAATTCTACATCACAAAAGGCTCTGGTAATCTCTCTTGCCCGGTCCGGACGGAAATTAAAGAAGATCACGGAATCCTTCGGCTTTACCAGTGACAACGGTACGCCTGCCTCATCAACGATCACTGTCGGCAGTACAAATTCGTCTGTTACCTCCTTCGCATAGGAATCCGCCATAGCCTGGACAGCATCCGTTGCCTTCTCACCTTCTCCATACACCAGAGAGGCATAAGCCTGCTCCACCCGCTCCCAGCGGTTGTCCCGATCCATCGCATAGTAACGTCCGGACAAGGAAGCAATCTTCCCCACACCGATTTCCTTCATCTTCTCCTCCAACTCTGCGACAAAGTCCTTACCAGAGGCTGGAGGGGTATCCCGTCCGTCTAAAAACGGATGCACATATACATTCTCAATTCCCTGCCGCTTACATAATTCCAGCAAGCCGTATAAATGGGTATTATGACTGTGCACGCCGCCATCCGACAACAATCCCCATAAATGCAGGTCGGAATGATTCTCCTTTACATTGTTGATCGCACGCAGCAGCTCCGGATTCTCAAAAAAATCTCCATCCTGAATGGAATTGGTGATCCGGGTCAGCTCCTGGTATACGATCCGTCCGGCACCGATGTTCAGGTGCCCAACCTCGGAATTACCCATCTGTCCGTCCGGAAGTCCCACTGCCAGGCCGGACGCATTTCCCTTTACAAACGGACATTCCTTCATTAATCTGTCCATGACAGGGGTATTCGCCTGGGCGATCGCATTTCCCTCAACCTTGTCATTTAAACCATAACCATCCAGTACCATTAATACAACCGGCTTCTTACTCATCACTTTTATCTCCTTTAAAATTATTAGTAATTCTATCCATTTCTGTCGTTCTTATCTTAGCATAATCATTCCCTGCATTCAAGATTTTCATTCCAGAAAGACATCTTGAAATTCCATATTCAATATGCTATGTTAATGCTGACAACAGATACATATAATCTATAGAAGCAATTTATAATGAATCGTAAATGATCGTGATCAGAAACAGAAAGGGAATGCATATGAAGACAAAACGCAGAAATCATGGATTTTCCATGGTCGAGATCATTATTGTGATTGCCATCATGGCAATCCTGGCAGCCGCTCTGGCTCCCCAGCTCATTAAATATGTAAGAAAGTCCAGAAGATCTACGGATATTCAGTCAGGAGATGAAATCCAGTCCAGCTTTGCCCGTGCCTATATTACACTTGCAAAGGAGGATACCTACGATCCTTCCAGTGATTCCGGGGATGTGTATATCCGGCATGATCATACTGTTCCAAACCCGCCGCAGACACTGGCGGATTATGCGTTTCTGGAGCTGGGTCTCATCCCGGCCTCCAAGACGAATTCCAATTACTACTGGCATATCGAATACGATCCGGCTACCGGAAAGGTCAATAAGATTTCTCTGACAGATACTGCAGGTGCTGGCGGAAGCATATCCCATGAAGTATTTCCGGATTCCGGGGATTTTGCGGAAGGAATCTGATCATTTAGCATATTCAAAATGCTGGTAATCCTTCGGATCGTCCCAGTCTCCGCCCCAGATAAAACCATGCTCTGTAAACAGCCGGTAACACAGATCCTCCCGGTCAATTCTGTAAGGAAATGAGATACTCCGGTCTGCATAAGCCGCTCCGTTCTGTGGCTGAATGATACCTGCGCTGCTGACACATGGATTATAAAGTGGATTCACGTCGATCGCCAGTCCACGGGAATGCGCGGAAAGGCTGGATGAACCGGAGATCAGCCGGTAATTAAAGCAGGAGGTATTGTTATCCTCCATAGAACTTATGTCGTCTCCATTATACTCTTCCATCAGACCGATACGTTCGATCGGATATTCCTCTTCGAATAATTCCCAGAAGATTTCCAGTAGATCCTCCGCGATTATCCGGTTGCAGATCAATTCCCCCCGTTGTATCTCATGATCAAAATTGAAATGCAGCACATGTATATGACATAAATCTTCATACCGGATCTCACTGCATTCCTCCGGTGGAAATGAAACACCGGTGATCCGTTCCTTCAGCGCATCCGAGATCGGCTCGGAATAAAACGCTCTCTTAAGCATTGTCACCGTATCTTCTCTCTCCATATTTTGTAAGGATACTGTATCTACCGACAAAAAAAGCTCCTGATCCGGTTTCCTGCATAATACTGCTATCATACAGAAACCGGTCAGGAGCAGCAAAGAACGAAACAGATGCTTCCATCCTTCCTGCTTCATTCTGCATCCCTCTTTCCCTTCCTGTTCTGGAACTGCATTTCCCCACTCTGTAAGGAACTATAACAGGATATGCAAAATGAAACCTTCCTATTCCTGGATACAGCCGTCCTCCAGATGCAGGATCCGGTCCGTCATAGAGGCAATATTGGGATCATGGGTAATGATGATCACGGTCTTTCCCTGCCGGTTGATCTCACCCAGCAGCTTCATGATCTCCAGCCCTGTATTCTTATCCAGGGCTCCAGTGGGCTCATCCGCAAGGATGATACTGTTATCCGAAGCCAGCGCCCTGGCGATGGCACAGCGCTGCTGCTGGCCGCCGGATATATGGACAGGCAGCTTCTTTGCCAGATCTGCAATGCCCAGTCGCTCCAGCTGCTTCATGACAATCTCCTTCCGCTCCTTCTTCGGTACCCCCTTTGCCAGCAACGGCAGTTCCACATTCTCAAATACCGTATAACGGTTCATCAGGGCGAACTGCTGGAACACGAAGCTCACATGCTGCTTCCGGAAGAGATGCAGGTCATTGCCCTTCAGCTCATGAACTGCAATGTCGTTATAATGATACGCACCCTCTGTCAGGGTATCCATACCGCCGATGATGTTCAGCAGTGTGCTTTTCCCGGAACCGGAGGTTCCCATGATGGCAACATACTCTCCCGCTTCTATGGTCAGATCGATCCCCTTTAGCGCCGGGGTCGGACAATCTCCGTTATAATAGGTCTTTACCACCTTTTCTAATGTAATCATCTCTGCTCTCCTCCTATCAGCGATACCGGTGTGTAATGGGTCAGTGTATAGACCGGGAGCAGGGAGGACAGCAGTACCATTCCCAGCCCGGCAGACAGGATCTTCCAAATGATCCGGCTCCAGAACAACTGCGAGATCACGGACTGATCCAGGGACCAGAAGGCATATGCCTTCTGAACCAGCAGCAGAAAGACCGGTATCATAATGATCAGTGCGATCAACAGCTTGACAAGATTCTCGATCAGGATGATCGCTGCCAGATCCCGGGTCGTAGCGCCATTGGCATACAGGATCCCGTATTCCGACCTCCTTGTAATGATCGAGATCGTCTGATAACAGGTAAAGAGAATGCAGACCGTCAGCCCTACCACCAGAACCATCTGCAGCATATACCGGTTCATCGGCCTCTGCATCCGGTCATAGGAGTCAAAGATCGCTTCCAGCGAGGCGATCTCAACGAATATCCCCGCTTCCTCTGCCGCCGTCTGAATCCGCTCCTGCACCTCCTGGAAGGAAACGCCCTCCTCTGCAAAGATCGTTAACATATGCGTCGATAAACCGAAATCCGGTTCAACCTTCAACACCCCATAGTCCATGGGATAGGCAAAGGCAGCGTCTGTCTCATTCAGATTGTCCAGGTCCTTCGGCATACGCATCTCAGGCTTCAGGATCCCTGCTATGATATAGGTAATCCCCATATAATCCGTACCAAGAACCGTCCCCGCCTCCACTATCCTCCGATATTCATACCCCAGATACACAGGGACATATTCCTTCATGTCATATTGCTCCCGGAACTCATCTAAGCCGATCCCCTGGTATAACTCCAGGTCAAGCATGGACCATCCCGCTGCATTTACTTCAAAAATATCCAATCCACCTTCTATGCCAGGCATATTGAATTCTCCCCTTGGCTTGTGTCCCCGCTGAAACTCTGCGAGATCTGATACAAAATCTACCGTCCAGAGATGAGAGGTATCATATACGGCAACAGATGCAATCCCGTCAATGGAACGTACCAGTTCTAAATACTTCTCATCATCCATATCATTTTCTGAGAAATTTTTTATATACCCTATCTGGCTGCTTTCCATACGGAAGCACCTCTCAAGCTGTTCCCGCCGGTTTGCATTCATATCACTTAATAAGAACAGTACCGCTGTCAACAGAAGCGACAAGGTACACAAGAGGATACTGCCCAGCAGCTCTCCCGGATGCCAGACCATGTTGTCGGTTGCCAGTCGGATCCGAACCCTGAATTTCATTCTACTCACCCCGCAATCCCTGTGCCGGAGCAACACTCTGGATCCGGCCCAATACCGGCAGTATCGTCACTGCCATCATGATCAGAAAGGCGCCGGCCAACAGTCCGGCATCCTGCAGGGCCAGCCGGATATCCATACTGCTCCTGGAAATCAGCAGATACACACCATTAATACACAGCACCGCCGCCAGTGATATCCCAAGCATCCCGGCCAGTTCGCCAAGCATCCACAGCAGAAGCTGCCGGTCATTCATGCCGAAGGCCTTGGCGATAACCAGCTCCTTCTGCCTGCGCCGGATCCAAAGTGCGGTAATCTGCCGGCAGTTCAGCAGGCTGACGACAAACAGCAGCAGCAGTACCACGCTTTTCATCCTCGCATAGAACTGCTCCGATCCCGATAGAGCACCAGCCGTATCGTCCTCCACTACAGCTGTAACATAACCAAGCTCTGCTTCGATCTCTGCCATCAACGCATCTGCCGCCACTCTGACATCCGTCCGGTCGCTGCCCATACCGATCCATATCTCACCACTGTGAAGAGAAGGCCCCCATCTGTCATAGATATCATCGCCCTCGTTCGGAACATAATAAAGACAGATCTCTATATTCTCTCCGGAAAGCTGATCCGACATCCGGTAATTCTCAAAGATTCCCATTACCGGATAGACGTTTCCGGCTATCCGCAGCACCTCCTGTCCGTTGATCCATTCTGCATACAGCTGCTCTGCCGCTTCACTGAGATAGACGCAGCCATCACTCCCCTGCCATTCAACTCCTTCCGGATACTGACCGGAACGAAGGGTCCGGTACCAGCCACCGGTTCCGGCCACCACCACATTAACCGGCTCATCCCTTAAGCTTCTCCCAATCGCAGCGGACGTCCGAACATAAACATTCTCCTCCTGCTCCATCAGAAGCTTCCTTAGCCGACCAGCATTCTCCCTGTGAAGAAGGGCATCTTCATCTGTCAAAGTATATAACTCCCACCGACGCGGATCATCCTCAGCCAGACGCCTTACTTTAAATTCCACCGCACTGCTATATCGCCCCTCCTCCTGTCCATGCCGTATCTGATTCATCCAGCCATTCATCAACTGTATTCCGTTTATCACAATAAAGAAGGACAGACTGGTACCTGCAACAAACAGAATAAAAGTCTCCATATCCCGGATTCTCAATCGATCACCTGCTTTCCATATGTATTGTTTTTGATCAACGGGAGAATCGATCCTGCATTAATTTAACGGAATGTCTTTCGTTTCCGTTTTACCGCCAATCGTTATCTCAACTCTAATAAAATCTGTCCGCGGTACCTTCTCGGTAATATTTGCGGGTTCTCCATCATAAAATGCATCAGATGCAAGTTCTTTGTCAGCCGGACTTAGAATCCTTACCGTTCCCCTGTTATTCTTATCAAAATACTGTGCATCCTGTCCTAAAACCCGAACATAGGCGCTGACGCTTCCCCGGTTTGCAAAGGTATCCTTTACATAAGTAGCCGATGCATTGGCATACGCTCCGCCGCCGGGAGCATATACATTCCAGGATTCACTGGCTCTGCCTGCCGCCAGTGCAGTCACCGGGAACAGGACACAGCAGATACATACTGCTAATACAATTCCTTTCTTTCTCTTAACCATACGCATTTCCTCCTCCATTCTGATTTCTGTATAACCGTTCCACAATACTGACAGATTTCGATTTCCCTTTTATTAGTATCGCATACTTTCTAATATTTTACAACAAAAATATACTATTATGAATCATTTGTTTATAATCGACATAATTCGACACATAGTATTTAATATGAAATATTTGTCTTTACGCAGAAAGGACAGCCGGAATCATCCTCTGATTTCCGACTGTCCTTTGAACGAACGTTTTAATTCAGTTTTTATAATATCTACTTATTATAGTTAACGATCTTTCCAAAGTCCGGCTTTAAGGAAGCGCCGCCGACCAGACCACCGTCAATATCCGGCTTTGCCATCAGCTCTGCCGCATTTCCGGCATTCATGGAACCACCGTACTGGATCCGGATCGCTTCTGCAGTCGCTCCGTCATAGATCTCACCGATGCAGGTACGGATGGCTGCACATACCTCCTCCGCCTGCTCTGAGGTTGCGGTCTTTCCGGTTCCGATCGCCCAGATCGGTTCATAGGCAATGACTGCCTTCTTTGCCTGATCTGCAGTGACATTCAGGAATGCGATCTTAATCTGCTGGCGGATCCAGTCAATAGTAATCCCCTGCTCCCGCTGGGTCAGGGATTCCCCACAGCAGATGATCGGCGTAATGCCATGCTCGAAGGCCTTTAATACCTTCTTATTCACGGTCTCATCTGTCTCTGCAAAGTATTCCCGCCGCTCAGAATGACCGATGATAACATACTTTACGCCAAGATCCGTTAACATATTCGGAGCGATCTCTCCCGTGTATGCACCACTTTCCTCGAAATACATATTCTCGGCACCGATCTCAATGTTCGTGCCTCTGACTGCCTCTACTGCAACAGACAGATCAATGGCAGGTACACAGAATACCACATCCACCTCTTCATTTGCCACCAGAGGCTTCAACTCATTAATTAATGCAACTGCCTCACTTGGAGTCTTATTCATCTTCCAGTTTCCGGCAATGATCTTTTTTCTAGCCATTATTTTTCTCCTTATCTTATACTTCAGGTATGTTCAAGCCTGTACTATTTCTATGATTACTTTTTGCTTATTTCTGCGGGCAGTGAATTTGCGCTTTCGTACAAATCACCTTATCTGCTCTTTGCTGCGGAACGAATCAACAGAATTCCTCCTACCAGGGCAGCAACGCCGAGAACAGCAAAGGCGATCAGAAAAACAATCCCCATGCCCGAGAATATACTGCCAATCGTACCAAAGGTGGCTTCTGCAATTTCTGGTATAGTGCATGCTTCCGGTTTTGTCTTATTGTAGTATACTGTAACTCTGGTTCCAGTCGGATATGCAGAACTACTCATGTTCAACTCCACCGTATACAGGTAACCATCTGCCTCATACTCCACTATTGTCTTGGAATCATCGACATCAACCACCTCACCTTCACAGGAGATATAGTTCGGATCCTGTAAATAATCCTCCATTCCATCAGAAGCGCCATTCATCGCTGTACCAATTCCTCCAAAGACCAGTCCGAAGATGAACGCCAGCAGAAGAAACAGGCCTCCAGCTACCGTTAAAATAATACCAATCACCTTTTTTGCCATTTTTTCCTCCTAAGCGAGCCCATCCGCTCTGTTGATTTTATCCTGAATCTGTATTTTTATAAAAGCTTTAATTCTTATCATTAGCTGCTGCAACACCCGGCAGTTCCTTACCCTCTAAAAATTCAAGGGAAGCGCCGCCACCGGTAGAGATATGGGTCATCTTGTCTCCAAAACCTAACTGATTGACTGCTGCTGCAGAATCTCCACCGCCGATGATGGTCGTTGCATCCGTCTCTGCCAGTGCCTTTGCTACTGCAATGGTACCTGCTGCTAAAGTCGGATTCTCAAATACGCCCATTGGCCCGTTCCAGACAACCGTCTTTGCTGACTTTACAGCATCTGCAAACAATTCAGCAGTCTTTGTACCGATATCCAGTCCTTCCATATCTGACGGGATCGCATCGGAAGAAACAACGGAAACCTCAACCGGTCCGTCGATCGGATTCGGGAAATCTGAGGCAATCGTCGTATCAACCGGAAGCAGAAGCTTTTTGCCTAATTTCTCTGCCTTATCGATCATTTCCTTACAGTAATCCAGCTTGGAATCGTCTACCAGGGATTTACCAACCTCTTTGCCCTGTGCCTTCAGGAAGGTATATGCCATACCGCCGCCAATAATGAGAGTATCACACTTCTCTAACAGGTTGGAGATTACATTCAGCTTATCTGCAACCTTTGCACCGCCCAGGATCGCAACAAACGGACGAACCGGATTCTCAACTGCATTGCCTAAGAAGTCGATCTCCTTCTGCATTAAGTACCCAACCACTGCGGTATCGACCAATGCGCTTACACCAACATTGGAGCAATGTGCCCGGTGAGCGGTACCAAAGGCATCGTTTACAAATACATCGCAAAGGCTTGCCAGATCCTTGCTGAAGGCCTCTCCGTTCTTGGTCTCCTCCGGACGGAACCGGGTGTTTTCCAGCAGGACGATCTCACCATCCTTCATAGCATCTACTGCTGCTCTGGCGTTCGGTCCTACCACCTCCGGATCAGCAGCAAACTTTACTTCCTGTCCCAATAACTCAGATAAACGGGCCGCAACCGGTGCAAGGGTCTTTGTGGCCTTATCCTCTTCAGTCTTTACCTTGCCTAAATGTGAACAGAGAATGATCTTTCCCCCGTCAGCAACCAGCTTCTTGATCGTCGGAAGTGCAGCGACCAGACGGTTCTCATCGGTAATCTTGCCATCCTTTAACGGTACGTTGAAATCACAACGAACCAGTACCTTCTTCCCCTTTACGTTAATATCGTCTACAGATTTCTTATTCAGCATATCCATGCTCCTTTCATTTCTTAATATAAAAAGGTCCGGTCCACAAAGACCGGACCCTTAAGGTCAATTATAATTCCATATTATAATTATGCTAATTCAGCGAAATACTTAATGGTACGAACCATCTGGCTGGTATAAGAATTCTCATTGTCATACCATGAAACAACCTGTACCTCGTATAAATCATCTGCGATCTGAGCAACCATAGTCTGGGTTGCATCAAATAAAGAACCATACCGCATTCCTACGATATCAGAAGATACGATCTCTTCCTCATTATAACCGAAGGACTCAGAAGCAGCAGCCTTCATTGCAGCATTGATAGCATCCTTGGTCACGCCTGCCTTCTTAACGACTGCAGTTAAGATCGTGGTAGAACCTGTCGGAACCGGTACACGCTGTGCAGAACCGATCAGTTTACCATTTAACTCCGGAATTACAAGGCCGATCGCCTTGGCAGCACCGGTAGAGTTCGGTACGATATTAACAGCAGCAGCACGTGCTCTTCTGAAATCTCCCTTTCTGTGAGGTCCGTCCAATACCATCTGATCACCGGTATATGCATGAATGGTAGCCATGATACCAGACTGGATCGGTGCATAATCATTCAATGCCTTTGCCATCGGTGCCAGGCAGTTGGTGGTGCAGGATGCAGCAGAAATGATCTTGTCATCTGCAGTTAAGGTATTCTCATTTACGCTGAATACGATGGTCTTTAAGTCATTACCGGCCGGAGCAGAGATAACAACCTTCTTAGCGCCTGCATCGATATGAGCCTGAGACTTAGCCTTTGATACATAGAAGCCGGTACACTCCAGTACAACGTCTACGTCCAGCTCGCCCCAAGGAAGCTCAGCAGCATTAGCCATTGCATAAATCTTCAGTGTCTTGCCGCATACAGTAATGGTGCCGGCCTCATCATCTGCTGAAACCTGATCTGCATACTGATACTTGCCCTGTGAAGAATCATACTTTAATAAGTGTGCTAACATTGAAGGCTTTGTCAGGTCGTTGATCGCAACAACCTCATATCCTTCTGCATCAAACATCTGTCTGAATGCAAGACGGCCAATACGTCCGAATCCATTGATTGCAACTTTTACTGCCATTTTAAAATTCCTCCTGTAAAGTGAATATTATTTTTTATAATACACCGCCATTCGACGGTTATTAATCTATGAAAATTACACTAATAATAATACAGGCTTTATCCAAAAATTTCAAGTCCATTTTAAAGAAAGATGGAAAAAGCCGGATTCCTACAAAGCCTATTTTACCCGTTTTTCTATTTGCTATTACATATTTTTGAAGGTATAATGATATCTGACCTGACACTGAATAGAAAGAATTACAATATTGGGTTATCGTATGATCAAATCATTAAGGAGGAATTTTTATGATTCTTGCAGACTGCCACGTCCATTCCGAATTTTCCAGTGATTCTGATGCTCCGGTTATAAAAATGCTGGAACAGGCAGTCCATCTCGGTATGCCTTATTTTTATCTGACCGATCATCATGATATTGATTTTCCCGTTGATGCTGCCGGCGGACTGGATTTTCAGTTAGATACGCCGGCATATCTGTCAAGGCTGTCAGCACTGCGGGAACAGTACGCCGGTCAGGTCGAGATACGGACCGGCGTAGAGCTTGGCTTAATGAAGAATATCCAGGAGAAGCTTCAGGCCTATGTCCGGGAGTTTCCGTTTGATTTTATTATCGGCTCCTCCCATTTAGTCCGGGGCATGGATCCTTACTATCCTGCATACTTTGAGAGGCGCAGCCAGAAGGATGCCTATCGGGAATACTTCTATTCCATATATGAAAATATACAGGTTTTTCAGGATTATGATGTATATGGACATTTGGATTATGTGGTCCGCTATGGACCAACCCGGAATGCAGACTGGGATTTTTCAGACTATGCAGACCTTTTTGAAGAGATTCTTTCCATCCTGATCCATCAGGGAAAGGGAATTGAGATCAACACGGCCGGACTCTATAAGGGACTGGGCTATCCACATCCGCACCGGGATATTCTGTCCATGTACCGGAGGCTGGGCGGGGAGATCATTACCATTGGCAGTGATGCCCATACCCCCGAATACCTGGGTTATGGCTTTCAAAATGCGGAGGAACTGCTGCGTTCCTGTGGTTTTTCCTATTATACGCTTTTTAAGGACCGGAAACCGGAATTCATCCCACTGGACAAATGATCCGTTTCCTGTCACAGCTATTCCTGCTTTTCTTCCAGTCCGTTTTCCTTACTCTGCTCCTGATTCAAAAAATCTTCATACTCCGGAGATTCCTTCCGCAGCTCTGCCACCTTTGCCTTTAGCACAGTGACCACCCGGTTCATTTCCTCCATGGTGTTTTCTTCTCCGATCGTCAACCGCAGCACCCCATTCTTATATTCTTTTGGTACCCGGATTGCTTCTATGACATGCGACGGGGCGGCGGAACCGGAATTGCAGGCAGACCCGCCGGAAGCACAGATCTGCTCCATATCAAGAAGGATCAGCAGAGATTCACTGTTAACAAATCGAAATGCAACGTTTACATTGTTCGGCAGCCGGAACCATTGATGTCCATTGACTCTGGTATATGGTATCTCCTTCGTAATCCTTGTAATCAGGTAATCCCGCATCCTGGTTTCTTTCACTCTTCTTGTCTCCATCGTCTTTGCCGCCAGCTCCAATGCTTTTCCCATGCCAATAATGCCCGGTACATTCTCTGTTCCAGCCCGCAGTCCCCTCTCCTGACCACCGCCTTCCAATAAATTCTGCAATGGCAGTCCTTTTCTCACATACAGAAAACCTACTCCCTTCGGTCCCCGGAACTTGTGAGCGCTGGCACTTAACAAATCTATCTGCTGCCGCTCCACATCGATTGGAATTTGTCCGCAGGCCTGGACTGCATCTGTATGAAACGGAATGTGAAGCTTATGGGCAATCTCCCCGATCTCTGCTACAGGCTGAACCGTACCGATCTCATTATTTGCAAACATGATGGAAATAAGCGTTGTATTTCTCCGGATCTGTCTCTTCAGGTCTTCTATATGAATCCTTCCTCTCCCATCCACCGGCAGATAAGTAACGGCATAACCGGACTGCTGCAGTCGTTTACAGGTATGGCCGATCGCATGATGCTCAATGGTTGAAGTAATGATATGTCCGCCCCTTCTTCCCTTTCGTCCTGCCAGGGCTGTCAATGCCCAGTTATCCGCTTCCGTACCACCGGATGTGAAATAAATTTCTTCCGGCTGTGCGCCAATAAAAGAAGCGATCTGCTCCCGGACTGCCTCTATCCGCTTCCGAACCTCCTGACTTGGCTGATACACACTGGAGGGATTATAAAACTCCTTCACAAAATATGGCTTCATCGCATCTACTACCTCTGGCAGAACCGAGGTGGTAGCAGCATGATCCAGATAAATTCCAGCCATTTTCTATCAACTCCTATCCTGATTTTGTCATGATTTATTTTTCGACCCATATAATGATAACTAAGAACCATATGAGGCTGTTCTATGACATCTTCCACAAAGAACTCCATTATTAAAGGTACCTTTATTCTTACCATTGCGGGAGTTGTCTCCCGTCTTCTCGGGTTCTATAATAGAATATTCCTTACAAACCTGTTCGGTGCCAGAGAGCTGGGAATCTATCAGATGATATTTCCGATCTATATGGTAATCTTCAGCTTCTGCTGCCAGGGCATCCAGACTGCACTGACAAGACAGGTAGCACGGCCGGATTTTGATTCTGTGCAATCCCGTACCTGTCTGTTACGTAATGCGTTAATCCTGTCCATATCCATGTCCGTGATCTGCAGTCTGACGGTCTTCTTCTTTGCCGACTGGATCAGTTTTCAGATCCTTCACTCTCAGGAATGCGCAGACTGTCTCCGCATCCTCTCCCTTGCATTTCCATTCGTATCCATCAAGGGCTGTCTTACCGGCTATTATATTGGAATTCAAAAATCCGGAGTAACTGCCTGGGGCCAGCTGATCGAACAGGTCGCAAAGATCGGCGGTGTCTATCTGCTGGCCACATTCCTGCTGGCCTGTGAGCCCAAGGCATACTTTGGCGTATATGGTATTGTGATCGGAGAAGTCGTTTCCTGTCTATGGACGGTTCTCTGCTACAAGCATGATAAGAAACGCCAGCCCGAAGGTAATATTTCCTGTCATCCGGGCTCCCTGTACCGGAGAGAATTGATCCGGGACGCCATTCCTCTGACCACCAATCGTCTTTCCCTGACCGCTCTGCAAAGTCTGGAAGCCATCCTGATCCCTCATATGCTGAATCTATATCTGCAAAATGGTGACCATGCCCTGATCCTGTACGGAACTCTGACCGGAATGGTACTTCCCTGTATTATGTTTCCCACCACGCTTACCTCCTCCCTGGCAACCATGCTCCTGCCTGCCATCTCATCAGAATATAAGAGTGAGCATCTAAGCTCCCTGCGGAATATCATACAGAAAAGCATCGGCTTTTGTCTTTTGATCGGAGCCGCTGCCTCGATATTCCTGCTTCTGCTGGGCAGATGGACGGGTAACTTCCTGTTCGGGAGTGAGACTGCCGGTGAACTGCTGTTCCAGTTCGCCCTGCTCTGTCCCTTTATCTACCTTTCCTCCTGCCTGGCCAGCATCATTAATGGTCTGGGAAAGGCAGGGATCAACCTGCTCTACTCGATCATCAGTATCGGAATCCGGATCGGATTCATTCTCTGGCTGGTTCCTTCCATCGGGCTGCCCGGCTATATGTGGGGAATGATGCTCAGCTATCTCCTGCAGACCGGACTTCTGATCTTTACCATTTATCACAGTCTGTACAAGGAAACCTCCATCCACTGCTAAACGTAAAACGGGTATTTCATAGGCAAAAGACCTTATGGAATACCCGTACAGCAGTTGTGCTTCTTCTTATTCTTCTTTCCTATTCTGATTTTTCTTTATCTGCTTCCGTTTCCTCTCCGGTATCATCCGGATTCTCTGACACCTTCCTGTCTTCATCATCCGTCTGTTCCTGGACGTCATCCGGTTGCTTCAGATCCTCACTATTATCGGTTGCTTCAACTGTATCTGTTCCCTTACTGTACTTCCCCTGGGATCGCTTCCTTCGATACACACTTACTACAATACCTGCGCTCAGGATCAGGAATGGAATTCCAAAGATAGCCATCCCTCCGATCCAAAGTGCTTCATTGGAGGAATACACATTAAAGTCAAAGACAACCTCCTTTCCCCGGATGGATATCTTATCCGTATCCCCTGCCATATAATTCAGACCATTCAGAAAGAAATCGCTGTTATTCCCGGATACCACTTCATCCACATTATCCGCCAGCGTATTCGCAGAGGACAGGACGATCAGCCGGCTGCCTCCCTCCCGTTCAGAGAGTGCCGCCAGATAAAACGGCCCTACTATATCCTCATCCTCCCTGGACAGATACTGGGAATAAAGATTCACCTTGGAATATGCATAATCTGAGGTTGTCAACAATCCTGTTACTGTATTCCGGGAATCCGAATGCAGGGTCAATCCCTTTGCAACCGGAACGACCAGGGGAAGACGGGAAGCATAAATCTCATGCGTGATCTCTGTATCCTCTATGATCGGCAGGATATAGGTAGGAGTTGCTGATTCCGATCCGCCGCCATAGATCATGGAAACATTCTGTTCCATTACAACCCCCTCTACTATTTCAATCCCATATTCCTGCATGAGGGCGTGCAGATTATCAAGCTCCAGAGCAGCATCCATGATATAATATACATTTCCCCCCTGATCCAAATAGGCCCGCAGTTTTTCACAATCCTCCTTTGAGAAATCAGAGACTGGTGCATGGATCACTACGATATCCGCATCCTCGGGCACACCTTCCACATTTAACAGGGATAAATCCTCCACGCTGAAATTGTCCCGGGTAAGTCCGGCCAGGACAGAACCTGAAAGCACCACACTTCCCTCAGTCTGCGTGGTACTTGTCAGACTAAGCTCACTGTGTCCAATCGTCTGATAAATAACAGTAGTTCTGCCGTCATTCACAGAATTGATAGCTCCCGTCAGCAATGGTTCCAGCTCATAGGAGGTATTATATGTGTAATCTGCATTCATTACGGTTCGCTGAAAATCATCCGAATTCAGATAAACCTGCTTATCACCGCAGACAACAAGTAAACTGTTTTCCTTTACCTCTGCACCGCCGCTGTATTCCGATGCAAAGTCCGGATAGAGCGTAAGATCACGATATAGCAGCTTAATATTCTTGCTTTCCTTCTCATACTGGCGAAGAATCTGCCGGTAATCCACAGGAAGATTTTCCTCGGAATTCAGCACATAGATCGTAATCTCCTGTTCCAGACCTTCCAGAATGCTTTTACTCTGTTCGGATATCGAATATACCTTCTTCGGCGTCATATCCCAGGAAATACCAAGCTGACCGATCAAAATATTTCCAATGATCGCCAGTGCCAGTATGCCGGTCACGCCCGCTGCGGAGAGAACTCCCAGCTTAAGCTTCTTATTCTGTTTCATTTCTATCCCTCCTTCCTTAGCGCCATCTGCGTTTTGCGATCACCTGGGTCGTCAGGAAGAGGCATACCCCGGTTACGGTTAACAGATACACAATAGAAGAAAGATTCAGCATCCCGTTTAAGAACTCCTCATACCGCTTTTCAATAGAAAGCCAGTTTAAACAGGTAGTCAGTCCATACATAAACCATTCTTTCTGCCAGAAATACAGACCTGCAGTGATCCCGGCTCCTGCGAGCAGAGCAACACCGGCAATCCAGAGCTTTCTGGTATCAACATAGAACAGGACAGCCAGGCCGATCACGATCAGCAGACAGAAGATAAGCGTTGGAACTGTACCGTTTGGAAGAAAGGACACCAGTGAACTGAAAAACAGGATCAGAAAACCGGCAGCGGCACTTACCACAACGGCTATGACCGGCTCTTCCGTCAGACTGGAGATCAGAGTTCCGATCGCCATAATGCAAAGAGCAAGCAACAGCATTCCAACGTATCCGCTTATGACAGATGCCACAGGCAGGCTGCCCTTAACCGCAATGATCACAGGAAAAACAGTGATCAGCGCCAGGCCGATCACAAATACTGTGGCACAGGCAAAATATTTTCCAAGAACGATCTCCCATACGGATACCGGTGCAGTCAGCAGAAGCTGATCCGTCCTGTGCTTCTTTTCCTCTGCAAACATGCGCATGGTAAGGATCGGGATCGCAATGGCATAGATAAAGATCATATAATTAAAATTACTCAATACAAAGCTGGCAAAATCATTGTACCCGTAGATGATATTTGCTACAAAGAAAAAAATTCCAGTGATGCAGACAAACAATGCAAGATAGATATATACCTGCATCGAGGTAAAATATGCTTTTAATTCCCGTTTTAATATTGCTGTCATGCTTCCTCCTCCTTTCCTGTCAGCTTAATAAATACATCCTCCAGAGACATCTGTTCCATATGAATGCTGTAAACGATCATCTGATTCTGAGCAAACAGTAAGAATAATTCATCCCGGATATCCGTATCCATCGCAGAGACTACCTGAAACTCATAAACGCCCTGTTCAACATCCCGGATATAGGAGTAGCGTTTTAACAGCTCTGTTTCCCGTAACAATCTCTGAATCTCCCGCTTATCCCCTTTAATTACCATACGGAGCTGCTTCTGGTTGGAATGTTCTGCTTCCAGCTGCCTGGTCGCATTCTCTGCTGCTACTCTTCCCTGATCCAATATGATGATATGGTCGCAGAGGGTTTCTATTTCAGAGAGGATATGGGAACTTAAGATTATGGTCCGCTCACCGGCAAGGGAACGAATCAGTTCACGGATCTCAACGATCTGGTTTGGATCCAGTCCCACCATCGGCTCATCCAGGATCATCAGCGCAGGATTTCCTGCCAGTGCCTGTGCAAGGCCCACCCTTTGCTTATACCCTTTCGATAAATGTCGGATCAGCGTATGCTCCCGATCTAAAATATTGGTCTGTTCCATGACACGGGTGGCTTCTTCTGCTATCCCGCCCTTTCGCAGTCCCTTTAACTCTGCCACAAACTGCAGGTACTCACGGACCGTCATTTTCTCGTATAAAGGAGGCTGTTCCGGAAGATAACCCAGGCATCGTTTCGCCTCCTTCGGCTTATCCAGTATATTGATTCCCTGGATTTCCACCTCTCCAGAGGTTGCAGACAGATAACCGGTAATTATGTTCATTGTCGTAGTCTTTCCGGCTCCATTCTGTCCCAGCAATCCCACGATCTGCCCCTCTTCAACATGAAAACTGATCCCCTTCAGAGCCTCGCGGCTGCCATAATGCTTGACCAAATCTTTCACCAGCAGCATTCTTTCCTTCCTCCTTCTATCTTAATACCTTCTATAGCATATCCTAAATTTGCGTTCAAATTGTGTATTCTATAAAGAATTAATTACATGCTCCATTTCACCATGCTCATCAATGCTTCCGGCCAGAACCACACTCATCAGATCAGGTTTACAATAAGTCTCCAGATAATCCATTACATCCTCCCGCGTTACCTGACTCAGCTCGTTCAGGATTTCTTCAATCGTTACGATCCTTCCCATATAAATCAGATTTCTTGCATTATTATTCATACGATTATGCGTATTTTCCATGGAAAGCAGTAATTCTGAACGGATCTGGGACAGAGTCTGCGCGAATTCTTCCCCGGTCGGCCCCTCCCGCTTCATCTCCTCCAGAGCTGTCAGAATCCCCTGGCATACAGGTTCTAAATTCTCTTCACTCATCCCGCAGTAAATCTGGAGTGTTCCGGTCTGATGATAGGAGCTCCCATAAGAATACAGACTATAACACAGACCTTTCTCCTCCCGTATTCGCTGGAACAGCCGGGAGCTTCCGCTGCCGCCGATAATATTATTGGCAATGGAAAGGGTATAGCTGTTCCGGTCCGTATGGGATATACCCGGAAAGCCCATACAGATATGAACCTGTTCTACTTCCTTTTGCAGACAGACCCGTCTTGGCCGATAGACCGGCGGCTGTATCGTTCTTCGTTCTGCTCCGCCCGGAATGGAGCCAAAGCATCGCTCCAGAAGCTCACATACGACTTCCGGTTCTATATTTCCTGCCACAGAGATCACCATTCGTTCTGCAGTATAATACTCCTGCCAGAAGGTAACCAGCTCACTTCTGGTAATTCGTCTTACATTTTCCTCCGTTCCGGATATGATATATCCCAGAGGATGCTCTTCCCACACGATCCGCTGAAGCTGTTCCTGCACCAGATCCTCCGGTGAATCCTCATACATATCAATCTCATCCAGAATGACTCCCTTTTCCTTTTCCAGATCCCCCTCATCAAACAGTGAATTTTTAAACATGTCGCCGATGATCTCTGCCATGGCCGGCAGATGTTCATCCAGCACCCTGGCATAATAACAGGTCAGTTCTTTCGCTGTATAGGCATTCATATCATCTCCCAGCAGAGCGGTTTCCATGGCAATCTCTCTGGCGGTACGATGGCTCGTCCCTTTGAACATCATATGCTCCAGCATATGAGAAATTCCATTGTTTTCAGGATTCTCATATGCAGATCCTGCTTCAACATAAATGCCCAATGCAGCAGAACGCACATTGGGCACGGGTTCGATCACTGTTCTTATCCCGTTGGATAATATTCTGGTTTCAATCCTGTTCTTCATCATGATCTATTCCTTCATTCCATATTATTCCTGTCTATTCTCAAATTTTTGCCCTGGGATGTGCATGATCATACACTTCCTTCAGGCGAACTGCATTATTTTTCCTGTAAATCTGCGTCGTAGAAATATCAGCATGTCCAAGCATTTCCTGAACTGCTTTCAGATCCGCCCCGTTATTGACCAGATGTGTTGCAAAAGAATGCCGGATCATATGCGGTGTTATATCCTTATTGATCCCCGCCTTGGCAGCGTAATGCTTAATAATCTTCCAAAAACCCTGACGGGTCATGGCTGTTCCCTGACAATTCGAGAATAAATAATCCGTATCTCCGCACATGGAATCTCTTGCCTGATCCATATACAATACCAACGCATCTCTAGCAACTGACTCAAACGGAATTACACGCTCCTTATCATCATCATGACAGCAGATATAACCCATTGGCAGATTAATATCCCGAACCTTAAGAGTGATCAGCTCTGAAACCCGGATACCGGTAGCGTATAACAACTCCAGCATTGCTTTATCCCGCAATTCCTTGGGACTGTCACCGGAGGGCTGCTCCAGCAGGAGATTCACTTCCTCCACGGTCAATGTCTCCGGCACCCGCTTTTCAACCTTTGGCGGTTTTAATTGTTCGGAAGGATCCTGGCTGATCCGCCCCTGTCGCAGCAGATACATAAAAAAGGCACGAATCGATGCGATACTCCTGGAAATGGTGGCGGAAGACAAGTCCCGTCGCTCCAGATATAAGATATAGGTCGTCAGATTGGTCGATGTCACCTCGTCAAAAGAACACTTGCCCTGCTGTTCCATAAAACTCTCCAATTTAGTCAGATCCCGGATATATGCAGCTATCGTATTCCTGCTGGAATGCTTTACTGTACTTAAATAATCCTCAAATTGTTCTATTGCTTCCCTCATTCAACAATCCCCTTTAAAAAACGTGTCGATATAGACCATTATAATTAGAAATAACTAGAAAAGCAAATATTTTTTGGATTTTCAGAAATATTTATATTCTCAGAAAACGGGCTGTACGTTAACTATTTCTATTTCTGAAAAAAATCTTATAAATCAGAACGCGTCATACAAATGCAAAAATTAACATTCCAGAAACTGCAAGCAAAATTGGAAGAAGCAGTGTAATGTAAAATCCCATCTGCCTGTAGGGAAGCAGTTGTTTCTTCATCCTGCAATAACGGGCATTGTTATACCAGAAGCATAATCCTCCCACGATTATGACAGACATCAGGACATAGATCCCGACATCGATATAATCCTTTATTCTATCACTGGGAAACGTTTGTGAAAGAATAAACATAACTGCAAGTATTATATATCCGACCCCTGCTCCAAACAATAAATTAATCAAAGTGCTGGCAATGGTTGAAAACCATATCCGTAGTATCTTTTCTGACATTTCGATTTCCTCCTGCTCTGTAACGATCTATTTATCAGTACCGGAGCACCCACTGAACCAGTTCGGGTGATACCCAGATTTCCAGTGCAACGCCCAGCATGGTAATACAGAGAGGGAGCAATACACACTTTGCTATCCCTCCTGCCGACATTCCCTGCCCCTGCCGCAACTGCTCCTTTCCCACCAGAAATATCCAGATTGCCAGAATATAGCAGATACACTGGGGAAGAAAGCAGGAAACTGCCAGAAGCAGACCATGGATTCCCATCCGCATAGTCTCCAGGGATAAGACCAGTCCCCAGACAAAACCGCCAAACAAAGTCAAAGCAAATACCAGCAAAATGGAATTACACAAAAAGCCAAGCAGCAGCATCCCAAGAAACTGTCCGCCTCTCTGTCGCAGCAGATAAAGGGAGAACTCTCCACGTCCCTGAAGCAGCCATCCTGTAACAGAATATTGATCGATCGCAAATACAGCTAATGCACTGGGATTCATATGCTCCATGCAATTTGCAAAGATCGTCCCCAGTACAATACCAGCAAACCCGCTGATCAGTAACCATGAAATCTTAAATTCTTTCATGTTCCATCCTCCCGGCATATAGTATCTGATAGAAAAAGCCGGAGCCATGTCCGACTTATACTATATATGCTGGAGGCTGTCAAATTATTCAGTCCAACTCTTTCGCTATTCCATTTCTATTTCTGAATTCCTATTGTTGCTCTTTTTGTAACTGCTTTGCCTGATAATACAGCACTGCGGTAACGGTTTTGGCATCAATGATCTCCTTCCGCCGGATCATAGCAACTGCTTCTTCTAATTCAAAGCGACAGACTTCAATAAATTCCTCCGGATCTAAATGTCGTTTGCAGGGTGTCAGATGCTCGGCCAGAAAAATATCCGTCTTCTCATTGCTAATCCCGATGATCCCGTAAATCTGTGCAATAAATTCCAGATGATCCGTCCGATAACCTGTCTCTTCCTCTAATTCTCTTCTGGCGCAGATTTCTCCCGTAGCATCCTCCTTCTCTCGCAGACCGGCAGGAATCTCATACACTTCTGCATCTACCGAATTCCGGTACTGTTTGATCAGGATCAGTCTGCCCTGCTCATCAATGGGAAGAACTGCTGCGCCGCCGGAATGCTTGATGAGATCATAAACCACCTGTCTGCCGTCCGGCAGTTCAAGATAATCATCATACAATTCTACCAATCTGCTCTTATATGCTAATTTTTCTCCTAACTTCTTGCATCCTGCCATCCCGATCATTCCTCCAGAAGCTTCTCAATACTTGCAAGCTTCACACAAAGCACAAATATCTTTGTCGCCTCCAGCATTTCTTCCGGTGTCGGAAAGGAAGGTGCAATTCGAATGTTGGAATCCTTCGGATCCTTCCCATATGGATAGGTTGCACCGGCACCGGTTAATACAACCCCCAGATCCTTACATTTTCCGACAATCGCCTTGGCACAACCCGGCATTGCATCAAACGAAATAAAATATCCACCTCTCGGTCTGACCCATGTACCGATTTCAAGACCGGTCAGTTCCTTTTCCAATGTATCTAACACAGCCTCAAACTTCGGACGCAGCAATTCTCCGTGCTTTCTCATATGCTCTTTTAATCCGTCAATATTCTTAAAGAAACGTACATGTCGTAACTGGTTGATCTTATCATGACCAATCGTCTGAACAGCCATCTGATCCATAATATATTTCATATTAGCTGGTGAAGTGGCAATTGCTGAAATACCGGAACCCGGAAAGCTGATCTTCGAGGTAGATGCAAATATATATACCATATCCGGATGACCTGCCTTTTCACATTCCTCCAGAATATTTAAGATATTATCCTGCTGATCCTCGTATAAATGATGAATGCAATATGCATCATCCCAGTAAATCCGGAAATCCTCTGCCGCCGGCTTTAGATTAGCAAAACGTCTTACAACCTCATCGGAATAAGAAATACCTGTCGGATTCGAATACTTTGGTACGCACCAGATTCCTTTTACTGCAGGATCCTGATTCACATACGCTTCCACCAAATCCATATCCGGACCATCCTCATATAACGGAATATTGATCATTTCTATTCCAAATACCTCTGTGATTTTAAAATGCCGATCATATCCGGGAACCGGACATAAGAATTTTACCTGATCCAGCTTACACCAGGGAGTGGAGCCATTTACACCAAAGGCTACGGAACGTGCTACTGTATCATACATGATATTCAGACTGGAATTTCCACACACGATCACATTATCCTTCTTTACCTCCATCATATCAGCCATAAATCTTCTGCATTCACCAATCCCATCCAGGTCACCATAGTTTCGGGTATCATTGCCGAGTATCGTCTTCATATCTGAGGTACTGTTCACTGCATCCAGCATTGGCATGGACAATGCCAACTGTGATGCGCCCGGCTTTCCTCTTGCCATATTTAAAGACAGCCCCTTTGCTTCTGCCGTCCTGTACTCTTCCTCTAATGCTGCCTTTAATGACAGCAGTTCATCCCTGCTCATATCCTTATATGCTTTCATACTGTAATCTCTCCTTCTTGTGTCCTGAACATATTTTATCTTTAATATGGATTATAATACCTTATTTCCTCCACAATTTCAAGCCAATAGACCTCTGAGTTTCTACCCCTTAAAAATTCCATCGGCAGTTTGCGTGCGTCGGCAAGAGAAATACAGGCATTTTTTCTTGCCCTGCGCCTTCAAACAAAAAGAAACCGCCATGATATCACCTCAATCTGATATCATGGCGGATTATTCTCATTTCAGTTTCATGCTTCAATGATTCAATGCTATTTTGCAACATCAGTCGCACGGGATTCACGGATTAAACTAATCTTAATCTGTCCTGGATATTCTAATTCGCTCTCAATCTGCTTTGCAATATCGCGAGCCAGAACAACCATATCCGCGTCACCAACCTGCTCTGGAACTACCATTACACGAATCTCTCTACCTGCCTGAATAGCAAAAGACTTATCAACACCATTGAATCCATTTGCAATGGACTCTAACTGGGTCAATCTTGTTGTATATGTTTCTAACGTCTCTCTCCTTGCACCTGGTCTTGCTGCAGAAATCGTATCCGCCGCCTGTACAATACAGGCAATCAGGGATTCCGGTTCCACATCGCCATGATGCGCCTCGACAGCGTTGATAACAAGTGGGGATTCCTTATACTTCCGGCATAAATCCACACCGATGGAAATATGAGAACCTTCCATTTCATGATCGACAGATTTACCAATATCATGGAGAAGACCTGCCCGTTTTGCCATACGGACATCCACACCGATCTCACCGGCGAGCAGTCCACATAGCTGAGCAACTTCAATGGAATGCTTTAAGGCATTCTGTCCGTAACTGGTACGGAACTTCATCTTACCAAGTAAACGAACCAGTTCCGGGTGAATCCCGTGTACTCCCACCTCCAGGGTAGCAGCCTCACCTTCTTCACGCATCATGGTTTCAACTTCCTTTTGAGCCTTTTCAACCATTTCTTCAATTCTAGCTGGATGAATTCGTCCATCTACAATTAATTTCTCAAGTGCAATTCTTGCAACTTCACGTCTGATTGGGTCAAAGCTGGATAAAATTACTGCTTCCGGTGTATCATCAATAATCAGATCAACACCAGTCATAGTTTCCAGAGTACGGATATTCCGTCCCTCCCGACCAATGATACGCCCCTTCATTTCATCGTTCGGTAACTGAACCAATGAAATTGTAGTTTCGGCAACGTGGTCAGCAGCACATTTCTGAATGGCATTCACTACATATTCCTTTGCCTTCTTACCAGCCTCTTCCTTCGCTCTGATCTCCATTTCTTTGATCATTACTGCGGTTTCATGTTTTACTTCATCTTCAACAGTCTTTAATAAGTAATCTTTTGCTTGTTCAGAGGTTAACCCAGAGATTCTCTCTAGTTCCTGCAACCGTTTTGCCTGGAGTTCTTCCACTTTGGCTCTTTGCTTCTCTAACGAAGCTTCCTTTGCCGCCAGGGATGATTCCTTCTTTTCAATCTGCTCTACCTTCCGGTCCAGATTTTCTTCCTTCGAAAGAACACGCTTCTCCATCCGCTGTACTTCGTTCCGACGCTCTTTCATTTCCTTATCGAAATCATTCTTGATCCGAAGATTCTCTTCCTTTGCATCAAGCAGAGCCTCACGTTTCTTTGCTTCAGCGGTCTTAAGTGCTTCATCAATAATTTCCCGGGCTTTATCTTCAGCCTTGCCAGTCTTACTCTCTGCAACATTTTTGCGGTAAGCAATCGCAGCAAACCAGGTAATGACTGCAACGGCAACTACTATAAGAGCACAAATAATTATTTGAATCGGGTCCACAGGAGCACCTCCTTATTTAGTTTTCATTGTACGAATACAACATAACAATTCTATACTTATTTGTGCATTATGTCAAGTACCTTTCCAAAATTCCGTTCCGCTTTTGTATAAATAACCTATCTCATTTATGCAAAATGTATCGTTATACTATATCGACTTCAGAATTACTTCTATCATATGCCTGCAATGCAGCACGAATCATGGAAGCAGAAAAGCCCTTTTGCAGAAAATGCATAATTGCTTTCTGATATTCCTTTCCATTTGACAGTGACTTATTTCGAAGGTATTTCCTCACTGCATTCTCCAGTAATGCTGACTCGTCATACTGATACTGCTTCAAATACGGATCAATGTCATCCGGCCTGAGTCCCTTTGTATATAATTTATTTAAAATCTGTCTCCGGTTTAATGAATGACAATGACAGGCGATATACTGCTCCACAAAACGTATATCATCAATATAATGATATTTCTTTAAAAACAGAAGAACTGCTTCAATCGTTTCTGCACTGTATTCTCTCTGCATCAGCTTTTGGCGCAGCTGGTACTCCGTCTGATCCCGACAGGTCAGACTGCGCAATGCATATTCCTTAGCTCTTGCCAGTTCCTTACTCTCCAACTTCTGTCTCCCTGCTCTATTATGATTACGGACTGCCTCTTTTGATGACTGCTATTGGCCTTCAGGACTCTTTACGGGCTTCCGTTACTTTTTACTGCTGTCCGACCTCAGGACTCCTCCCGCTGCGCGGGCCCCTCCTCAAGGCATTACGGACTGCCTCGTTTGATGTCTGCTACTGGCCTTCAGGACTCCTCCCGCTGCGCGGGCCCCTCCTCAAGGCAAAGAATTCCGCACTTTTGTCTTACCTGCTGTTCTACCTCAGCCATCGTCTCCGGATTCTCCCTCAAGTATGTTTTAGCATTTTCCCTGCCCTGTCCGATCTTTTCACCTAAATAGGCAAACCAGGCACCGGACTTCTGAATCACCTCATGGGCCACTGCCAGATCCAGAATATCACCTTCTCTTGATATTCCTTCCCCAAACATAATATCGAATTCCGCTTCCCGGAATGGAGGGGCAACCTTATTCTTAACCACCTTTACCCTGGTTCGGTTTCCGATTACCTCCGTTCCCTTTTTCAGGGTCTCGATCCTTCGTACATCCAGTCGCACCGATGCATAAAATTTTAATGCACGGCCGCCGGTTGTGGTTTCCGGATTTCCAAACATTACACCAACTTTTTCCCGTAACTGGTTAATGAATATTACAATACAATTTGATTTACTGATGACTGCGGTCAGCTTTCGAAGTGCCTGTGACATCAGACGGGCCTGTAATCCTACATGGGAATCTCCCATCTCACCATCGATCTCCGCCTTCGGCACCAGTGCAGCAACCGAATCAATGATCACGATATCCACAGCACCGGAACGTACCATTGTCTCGGCAATCTCCAGCGCCTGTTCTCCGTTATCCGGCTGTGATATATATAAATTATCAATATCGACACCGATATTCTTTGCATAAGCCGGATCCAGAGCATGTTCCGCATCAATAAATCCAGCGATCCCTCCCTGCTTTTGTACCTCTGCTACTGCATGGAGTGCAACTGTGGTCTTACCACTGGACTCCGGTCCATATATTTCTACGATTCTTCCCTTTGGCAGCCCGCCCAGTCCCAGTGCCAGATCCAGGCTCAGAGAACCGGTAGAAATTGTCTCGATATTCATATTTGCTCCGGAATCTCCCAGCTTCATAACAGAGCCTTTTCCGTATTGTCGTTCAATCTGTGCCAGTGCGGCATCCAATGCTTTTAATCTCTCTTCACTTGCCATAATATCCTCCTGATAAAACATATGTTCGATTTCCTGTTTCTTATCCTAATATATTTTGTGACTTCTGTCAACCTGTTTTTCCATCCTGTTCCTATTCTTCCTCCTCCCTGCTCCTCCATTATGGATTCCTTATTCTGAACGCCTATTGCCAGTCTCTTTCCAGATCATAGCATACCGAAATGCCAAACCAGTGCAAAATGATATAATAATGTGAAAAACAGATTTTTTATAAAGTACAGTTTATCATGCCAGTATATAATTGTAAATATTTTATTTAATAAATGATCGTATTTTAGATTGAATTTATATATAATTTATTTTAATTTTCTGTAATCAACGGTTCCTCCTTGCATTCCACACATTTCTCCTGTATGCTGTAATTATATACCAAATAGCAATCTGTCCAGCATAGCAAGGAGAATCATATGAATATTACCGGTATCATTGCAGAATATAATCCGTTTCATAACGGACATCAATACCAGCTGGAAGAAGCCCGCCGGCTGACCAACGCTGACTATCTTATCGTTATTATGAACGGAAATTTCATGCAAAGAGGTATTCCTGCTTATTGGAACAAATACACCCGCGCTGCAATGGCACTCCGCCAGGGTGCAGATGCTGTAATCGAATTACCGGTATTATACGGGACTGCAAGTGCTGAGTTCTTTGCACTGGGTGGTGTCCGTCTGCTCCACCAGCTCGGTATTGTTACACATCTTTGCTTTGGTTGTGAGACCAGGGATACAGAACTGCTTTTATCGATCGCTGATTTATTACACCGGGAACCAGATGCGTTCCGTATCCGTCTGAGTCAGGGGCTGGCTCGAGGCAATTCCTTCCCCAAGGCGAGAGCCCGGTCGATACTGGATTCTCTTGACAGCATCTCTGTTGCCTATACGGAAACAGAAGTAGAGGAGCTGTTAACAAAACCAAATACAATACTTGCCATGGAGTATCTTAAGGCTCTGATGCAGACGCATAGTAATATCCAGCCGGTTCCATGTCTGCGTACAGATACTGGTTACCATGAGACGCATTTATCGGATGGGTTCTCATCTGCCACTGCCATACGAGAGGTGTATGCAAAGCAAGGCTGTACTTCTGCTCTGCAAAATACGGTGCCTCCCTATGTATATGAGAAACTGCTACATGACTTCCAGAATCGTTCTCCGATTGAAATGGATGCCTTTTATCCACTTCTTCAGTACAGTTTATGGAAGCCGCAGCATCCTCTTAGCGATTATCTGGATGTTTCAACAGATATGGCAAACCGGATCCAGGCAGTATTTCGTCCGGAATACAACTTTTCGCAATTAATAGAAGCAATTATCAACAAACAATATACTTATACCCGTATTTACCGTTCTCTGCTTCACATTCTTCTTGATATCCGCAAGGAAGAACTGGCAGCACAGCTTGCAGGAGAAACCATGCATTATGCCAGACTATTAGGGTTTCGGAAAGAATCCTCTGCATTGCTAAAGAAACTTCAGGAACACAGCGAACTTCCACTTATAACCAGGGTTGCTGACAGTCTTCGCACGATGCGGGAACAGGGAAATGCAGCAGGTGCCCGTCTGCTGGAGCTGGACATGTCCTGCTCGCATCTGTATGAACAAACTGTTGTCAACCAGTATGGTGGAAGTGCCATCAACGAGTATACTGCCGGCATCATAATTGACGATAGCAGTTATGATTCTGTCTCATAGTACATATATTAAAGTAACAAAATCAGGAACTGTAGATCATGCAGACAATACTTATCATCTTTTTTCTCGCACTCATACTGATCTGTATGCTGTTTCATGTTCCGATTGTAATTGCCGGTGCTCATACCGGTCTGGAACTCTGGTATGAATCTGTCCTGCCCTCCATACTTCCGTTTATGATCATTACCAGTCTGTTATTGCAGAAAATACAAGGCAGGGGAATCTGCTATCTGGGACTTTGCTGCGGACTCCCGGTGGGTGCAAATCTGGTCAATCAACAGGCCGTCACCGGACAGTTGGATTTCCGGACAGCGAATGCCCTGTTGTGTATCTGCAATATCACCAGTCCTATGTTTATCAGTGGTTATATCCTGAATCAGACATTAAAAAAACAGGTATCTCCAATCCTGTTTTTTCTTGTGATCTATCTTCCTCTCGGCCTGTATGGGATTATTACATTTCTAATGAACAAGCGGAAACCCTCCCTTGCCCGGAACCGGTCTGCCATCCCACAACATAGCCTTACTCATCCCTCCCAGTCTTTTGAGATGATCATTAAGCACTCCCTGCAGGTCATACTCATGGTCGGGATTTATATTATGTTGTTTTGCATTGTGATACAATTTCTGACTTCCTGGCTTCCCGGCGATTCCATTCCTGCGAGAATCTGTCTCTCTACTCTGGAAATCACCAATGGCATCCATCTGTTAGCGGGCCTGCCGCTTTCCATGCAGCAAAAAACAGCCCTCATTGCAGGCCTGACTTCCTTTGGCGGTATCTGCAGCATCCTGCAGACCAAAAGCGTCCTGACTGACAACAGGCTGTCTATTCTTCATTATCTTATCGTAAAAATATGTATGGGGATCGTAAGCTATCTTCTGGCACTGGTGTTTCTATAACTACTCACCAAACAGATCCTCCTCTTCTTCTTCATATTCGAAGCTTTCCTCATCGGGTTCTGCTGTTGCCGGCTCCTGTTCGGTATAGCCAGCCGGTTCCTGCGCTTCATACCCATATCCCGGCTGTGCAGTCTGATAATTTTTCTCCGGTGTAAAAGCACTGTCCACATACTGTGGCTCCGGCTGAATTTCCGGCTGCTGTGCCTGGATCATCGCCAGATGCTGTTCTTCAATTTCCTTCCGGTTTGCATCAATTACTGCTGCGTTATTCTGTAAAGACTCAATTAAATTCTCATAATTCGTCTTTTCTACTTCCATGGTCGTCTGAATGTACTTCTCTATATCATTCAGCATACCGGTCGTATACTCCATCATGCCAAGACGAATTTCTGCTGCTTCTGCATTGGCCTGTTCGATGATCGCATTCCGATCCATACCTGCCTGTCGCAGGATTTCCTCTGCCTGAATATTCGCAAGTGTTACGATCTCACTTTCATCCACCAGTCTTCTTGCTTCATTGGAGGCTTCCGCTACGATAGATTCTGCCCGGGTTCTGGCATCGGTCATGATTCCTTCCTTATTCCGCATGATCTTCTTGCTTCGCTCCAGTTCACTCGGCATCTTTAAACGCAACTCATTTAACATGGCCTCCAACTCACTTTTCGGCACACTGATACGATCGGACGAAAACGCTACATACTTGCAGCTGTCAATAAACATCTCTATCTCATTGATCATATCTTCTACGCCTTTTTTACCCATTCTTCTATCCTCCTGATCTACAATTCCTATAACGATAATCTATCCCGTCAAAATCTCCTGAAAAGCATCGGTTCGCAGTCTGTCTAGCCCTTCATCTTCGCCTGCAGTACTGGAACAACATTCTGCGGAACAAAGGCAGAAACATCTTCTCCATAACTTGCAAACTCCTTCACAATGCTGGAACTTAAATACGAATATTCTATATTGGTGGTCAAAAAAACTGTATCGACATCCGGAGCTACAATACGGTTGCTCTGTGCAATCTGCAGCTCATATTCAAAGTCTGTAACAGCCCGTAATCCACGAACGATCACATTGGTATCCATTTCTCTGGCAAAATCCACTAACAGACCGGAAAAGGAAACCACCCTGCAATTCAATATCATTTTTGTTGCTTCCTTCAACATATTAACACGTTCTTCCACAGAAAACAATGCAGTTTTCGCACTGTTTACCAATACGCCAACGATTATCTCATCAAAAATGTCTGCAGAACGCTGAATAATATCCAGATGTCCAAATGTTACCGGGTCAAAGCTTCCGGCATAAACTGCCCGCTTCATTCCGCCGCCTCCTTATATAAAAACGTATGCTTATTCGTCTTATACTCTTTCACCCTTTGAATCACAAGGGGTAAAGTATGTGCATCATCAAATGCAGTATCCAGAGCAGACTCTACTACAACTAACGTATCCTCATTTAGAATAGAGGAATCTGCCAGCATAGACAGTACATCCTGCTCCAGTCCCATATGATAAGGAGGATCCATAAAGATCACATCAAACAAAATTCCTCTTTGTTCCAGACGTCGAATGGCGCTGAGGACATCACATGCCAGCACCTCTGCCCGATTCTCCAATCTTGTATGCTCCAGATTGGCCTGGATCACACGCACTGCACTCCGGCTGTTATCTACAAAAAATGCCTTTTGAGCGCCTCTGCTCAGGGCTTCGATACCAATTCCCCCGCTGCCGCTGAACAGATCCAGAAATACGCAACCCGGCAGTTCTGGTGCCAGTATATTGAATAATGTCTCCTTGATCCGGTCTGTCGTCGGACGGGTATCCATTCCCGGTACTGTCTTTAATTGTAAACTCCTTGCTGTTCCTGCTATAACCCGCATATCCGTTTCTGTTCCCTGCTTATCTAAATTGGTGCTTCGAATTCTCTATTGCTTCTACTTTCCTTGAATCTGTTCCCGGATCCATTTTCCGGTATCGGACAACTCACTTTCTTCCCAGCCGGAGGTCTTCGAACATCCGGAGGAGATCAGGGCTGAGGTTTCCGCCTTGTTAGAGAGACTCCAGGAACAATAGCTAAGATTATTATCATTGATCAGGTCAAACCACTTCTGTGCCTGATCATAATCATTGGCTCCATTCCCGGATGCATCACATATACTGAATTCCGATACGAAGACCGGCAGGCCCTTATCCAGTGCATAGGTAACCTTATTCCGAATGTTGTCCGTATGCGTTGCTGCATAAAAGTGAATGGCATACATAATATTGGTCTGTCCTGTGATCGGATTATCTGCGGCTATATCCACATCCTGAGACCAGGTAGGTGTTCCTACGATAATGATGGCATCCTTATGATTCTTACGGATGATCGGAATAATTGCTTCTGCATATGGCTTGACGCTGCCATCCCAGGTAGTTCCGCCATTCGGTTCATTGCAGATTTCATAGATGACATTATCATAATCTGCATATTTTGCAGACACCTCTGCAAAAAACGCTTCTGCCTCTCCCTGATTCTTCTTTGGGTCCAAATCGTGCAGAACATGCCAGTCGATGATCACATACATACCAAGCTCCGTTGCTGCATTGACGCCTGTATCGATCAATGCCTTTAGCTGGGCCTGATCCCCGCCGCTGCAATAACCTCCGTTTTCATCCGTATACATGGCAAGTCGTACTACATTGCCGCCCCAGTCATCCCGAATGGTCTGAAATGCTTCTTTATTTACAAACTCCGGAAACCATGCCAGTCCATGCGTGCTGACACCCTTTAACTGATACGGATCTCCATTCTTATCCACCAGTTGTGTTCCTTCCACCTGTAATTTCCCGTGGTTTTCCAGAGGGGTTCCAGACTCCGGCTCCGGTTTTACCGCCTGTTCCGTACTCTTTTCTTCTGTCGTCGGTTCCTCGGTTGCCGCTACTGCAGTACCATCCTGCTTTTCTCCATTTACATATAATACCGCAATCTCCGGTGTGATTGCAGATGGAGTCGTCATGTTAAAGCCGACCTCAATCTTCTGGCCCTTTGCCACTGCAGCCCCCCAGTCGGTAGCTGTGATCGTCAGGGTCGTCCCCTTCACTTCTGCGGTACAGCCCCAGGCATCCGCTACGCTGCTTCCTTCCGGAACCTCCACCTGTGTATACCACTCTGTTACATCCTTGTCACTCTTATTGGTAAATGCTACATTATAGGTAGCTCCAACCGAACCATTATTATCCCAGCTTCCGGTAATTGATATCTGTACATCATACAACGAAGCCGCAGGCTTCTCCTCTATTCCGGTATCATCTGTACTCTCTGTTGTTTCCGTTGAAACAGTCTGGGTATCATCCTCCGTGCCTGGCACCGGTTCCTTCGGGTTGCCCTTTCCGATCAATATTCCTAACACTAATGCCGCCGCAACTGCAAGCACTGCGATCACACCAATGATCAGTTGTTTTTTATGCTCCTTAAACCACATAATAACCTCTCCCCTTCTCCATTGTTTCGAAACCTTCGGTTTCTCGGTGTTCGTTTCACTCACATAGCGCCTGAAAGATTCGTCTTCCTGCAAGCAGTCGCCGAATCTTTCACGTCACTGCGTGAGCGCTTATGCGTTCATTGTATCACAAATTCAGAGCCATATCTAGCTTTTCTGATAGTTTGTAGTGCTGGATATGTTCAAAATCATAGTTCTTTCGTTCTAAATAACGAATCGCAGACTGTGCTTCCTTCAAAATATTCGCATGACTGTAGATATCGGCCAGATGAAACAGCAGTTCTCCGCTCTGCTGTACGCCAAAGAGGTTACCGGGCCCCCGCAGGCGCAGATCCTCATTCGCAATGTGAAATCCGTCATTCGACTGATAAAGGACATCCAGTCGCTCCTTTGCTTCCTCCTGATCTGAGGTATTGATCATGATGCAATAGGACTGGTCATTCCCCCGTCCTACCCGTCCCCGGAGCTGGTGAAGCTGGGCAAGTCCGAAACGTTCCGCATTTTCGATCATCATGACTGTAGCATTGGGATTATCAATCCCGACCTCAATTACCGTAGTCGATACCAGAACCTGAATCTCATTGGTATAAAAACGCTCCATGATCCGGCTCTTCTCCCTGGCCGGCATTTTTCCATGAAGATATTCCACCTGAATACAGGGACTCAGACTGGTGCGGAGCTGTTCCGCATAATCCACCACATTCTCCGCCTCGACGCTTTCACTGTCTTCTACCATGGGACAGATCACATAGGCCTGATGTCCCTTTCCGACTTCCTTTTCAATAAAATGATAAGCAGTGCCTCTGGATTCTGCTCCCACCACACAATTCTTAATCGGCAGACGGGAAGCCGGCATCTCGTCCATGATGGAAATATCCAGATCCCCATATAATATAATTGCCAGCGTTCTTGGGATCGGTGTTGCACTCATGACCAGAACATGAGGCTCTCTGCCTTTGTCTGCCAGCAGTTCCCGCTGGTGGACACCGAAGCGATGCTGCTCATCTGTTATGACCAGTGCCAGATTCTTATACGTGATCTCTTCCTGTATGATCGCATGGGTACCGATGAGCAGATCGATTTCCTGATCCTGCACTGCCTGATAAATCCTTCGCTTTTCCTTTAGAGGCGTGGAACCGGTCAATAACGCTATGCGGACGGAATATGGCTCCAGCAGTTCGACCGCCTTCTCATAATGCTGGACTGCCAGAACCTCTGTCGGCGCCATCATGGCTCCCTGGTATCCGGCCTCCGCTGCCATCAGCAACGCAAGAAAGGCAACGATCGTCTTTCCGGATCCCACATCTCCCTGCACCAGCCGGTTCATAACAGATGCTCCGGCCAGATCCGCCTTTATCTCTTCCAGCACCTTCTTCTGGGCCCCGGTCAGTTCATAGGGCAGACTGGCGATCAGCTTTTCACAATTCGTACTTTCCGGAATCGGATACTGATTCTCTATTTTTGCCCGGTGAATCTCCAGCCGGCGCATCGCCAGAAGGAAAAGAAAGAATTCATCAAACACCAGACGTCGTTTTGCCAGCTCCAGCTGTTTATAATCCAGCGGAAAATGAATCTGCCGGACTGCATCCCGATATTCCATCAGACTGTACCGGTGCGGAATATCCAGCGGCAGGTATTCCTCCATATCATGGATCACACCGCCCACTGCTTTCATATCCTTCTGCACCCGCGTATTGGTCAGCCCTTCCGTCAACGGGTATACCGGCTGTAATTCCTTTCGCTTTTCCAGATATTTTGCCTCCGTATAGTATTCCGGATGTTCCATCACCTTCTGGTAATTCCGGATCGTTACTCTTCCTACAAAGATATAGGTCTGTCCTACATGAAAAGTCTTTTTGATAAACGGTGAATTAAACCAGACCATCTTTATCGTGCCGGTATAGTCCTTTGCCAGAAAGCTGGCAACCGTTAAGGTCCGCATCTTCTTCATTTCTACATAGGAATTCACGGTTGCCCGGACTGCCACCCGTTCCCCCGGCCGGAGTTCTGCGATATCCACCGGTTCCTCATAGGTAAGATAACTGCGCGGATAATGCTCCAACAGATTCTCAACGGTATGGATATTCAGTTTTCGATACAGGGCAGTGGTCTTTTCTCCAATTCCCTTAATGCTTTCTACCGGATCTGTCAACTGCATTTCGTTTCCTCCATATGCAGAAAAAGCTGTTACATGCGTAACAGCTTTTCATTTCTTATCTCTTATTTGAATTTACGCTTTCTTGCAGCCTCAGACTTCTTTTTCCGTCTTACGCTTGGCTTTTCGTAATGCTCTCTTTTACGAATCTCCTGCTGGATACCTGCTTTGGCGCAGTTTCTCTTGAATCTGCGTAAAGCACTATCTAATGTTTCGTTTTCTTTAACTACAACGTTTGACATGACCTCACACCTTACCTCCCTCCAGTTGTATATTGTGCAATACATAACTGTTTGGGTATTTTTAGCACTAAGTTAGTTTATAACACTTTCCTATATTTTGTCAACACTTTTATTAATATTTTTATCAATCCCTCTATTCTGGTTCCAAATGCGGGATTACTGTATCTGAAACACATACTCATAATCTACGATTTCATACGGGCAGTCAGTGATCGCAGTCAATGTCTGAATGGTCTTCTGATAGGAATCGGCGATCCGGTTCCAGTCCTTTTCCTCTAAAAAAGAATATTGTTCCCGGTTCTCATAAGCTTCAATTACAGGAACCACACCGATCACGTCATCCGTCCAGTATACATAGGTCGGGGCAAACCGCCATGCAACCAGATTCGTAACGCCGCCTGTCTTTTCGAATTCCATGTCCAGGATCAGGCCGATATCCTTCATAACACCGCTTTCATACCGCTGACTGGATATGAAATTACCAAGTGAATAGATCACATACCCCGTCCGTGTTGTTCCGTCCGGATTCGTAATTTCCCGGATTTCCATTGGCTCTACCACATGCGGATGACTGCCGATGATCACATCTGCACCGGCCTCAAACAATTTATCCACACACATTTCCTGCCAGGAATCCGGCATCTCCCGATATTCCGTGCCAAAATGAATGATCGGCATGACTACATCCACACCGGCGGCATCCAACGCCCGGACATTGTCACACATCTTCTGAATTCTGGATTCCTCATACATCTCCAGCGTATTCACGCAATAAGGCGCCCCGGAGGGAACCGGAATGCCATTGGTGGCATATGTATAACAGGAGAACCCAAAGGTAATCCCTTCTACTTCTACAATACACAGCTCCTGCTGCTCTTCTTCGTTTCTCGCGGTTCCCACATGGGGTATCCCGATGGAATCCAGATAATCCAGGGTAGAGTAAGCGCCCTGCAGACCGGAATCCAGAGAATGATTATTGGCTGTAGCCAGAAAATCAACGCCCGCATCCTTCAGGTTATTGCCCAGTACCTCCGGCGCATTGAACATCGGATAACAGGCATAGCCTAAAATATCACTGCTGGAACCCTGATACCGTCCCGCAAAGGTCGTTTCCAGATTTCCAAAAGTAAAATCCGCTTCACTCAAATATGGTTCCACATAAGTAAAACTGTCCGCATAATCAAAGGTATCCGTTGCCGCATCATATCCTCTGGTGATCTGCCACTGGTGCATCATAATATCTCCGATGGCTGTCATGGTAACATGCTTTGTTCCCAGATCTTCCTTCATAGCCTCCGGAACATTCACCATTCCGGACGGAGCATTCCAGTCCATCCGGATCTGCGCCTCTTCCTTCATCCAGATCCTGCAGATCTGTCCGCTCAGTGCTACCAGTACCACTATTTCCAAAAAGATGATGATGACCTTTTTTTTCATTCGTTTCCCCTTCGCATTTTCTTCCGCCTCATGCCAGTTGCCCGGCAATGACCTGCGCAGCCTTTTCCAACGCTTCCTCGATTCCGGCCGGATTCTTTCCGCCTGCCTGTGCCATATTCGGTCTGCCGCCGCCACCACCGCCGACGCACGGAGCGATTTCCTTGATCAGATTGCCGGCATGGGCTCCCTGCTTCATAGCGGCATCCGTTGCCATGACAACCAGATTCACTCTGCCATCTTTTGCAGAAGCCAGCACTACGACACCTTCCCCTAATTTTTCCTTCAACTGGTCACCCAGATCACGGAGACCGTTCATATCCACATTCTCAACCGATGCTGCCAGGAACTTCATTCCCTTTACATCAACGACCTGGCTGGCAACATCTCCTAATGAATCCTTGGCCAGCCGGCTCTTCAGAGATTCATTCTCACTGGATAATTCCTTCATCTCAGCCAGCATATGCGTTAGCTTTCCCTGCAATGCAGACGGGGTCGTTTTTAAGAGCTGTGCCGCCTCCAGTAATTCTGCTTCCAGCTTCCGATAATACTGAAGCACACCGGCTCCGGTCAGCGCTTCTATTCTCCGTACACCGGCCGCCACACCGGACTCGGAAAGAATTTTGAATGTCATAATGCTTCCGGTATTTGCCACATGGGTACCACCGCAAAGCTCAATAGAAAAATCACCCATGGAAACCACCCGGACCCTGTCACCATATTTTTCACCAAACAATGCCATAGCACCGGTCTTCTTTGCTTCTTCAATTCCCATAACCTGCGTCACAACCGGAAGCGCCGCCTGAATCTCATCATTCACAAGCTGCTCTACCCTGGCGATCTCCTCTGGCGTCATCGGAGAAAAGTGAGCAAAATCAAACCGCAGACGATCCGGGGTCACCAGAGAACCCTTCTGTTCCACATGAGAACCCAGGACTGTCTTCAAGGCCTTCTGCAATAAATGGGTTGCACTGTGATTCTTGCAGGTATTCTCCCGACTTGTTGCAGCAACCTCCAGGGTAACTGTATCACCAGTCCTGAACATCCCTTTGGTTACCGTTCCCACATGTCCAACCTTGTCACCCGGAAGCTTAATGGTTTCCTCTACCCGGAATTCCCCTTCCGCAGTCCGGATCACACCGGTATCGCCTTCCTGACCGCCCATGGTCGCATAGAACGGCGTCTGTCCGGTCACAATGGTACCGTGCTGGCCGTCAACGATCGCGCCGGTCAGCTCTGTGTCTGTCGTCAGAACCCGGATCACCGAGGTTCCGGTTAACGTATCATATCCAATGAATTCTGTGGTAATGGCAGAATCTATTTCATCGTATACCGTTGCATCCGCTCCCATATAATTCGTTGTCTTTCTTGCAGTACGGGCGGCGGTCCGCTGCTCCTCCATGGCAGCCTGAAATCCTGCCTCTTCTACCGTGTATCCCTTTTCTTCCAGGATCTCCTTCGTCAGATCAAGCGGGAAACCGTAAGTATCGTACAGCTTGAAGGCATCTGCACCGGATAATGTCTTTTTTCCGGTCTTTGCCAGTTCTGCTTCTAATTCAGCCAGGATGGAAAGCCCCTGATCAATGGTCTTATTAAACTTTGTTTCCTCCTGCGTCAGAACATTATAGATAAATTCTTTCTTTTCATCCAGCTCCGGATATCCGTCCTTGGAGCCTGCAATGACCGTTTCACTTAATCTGGCAAGGAACATTCCGTCAATCCCCAGCAGGCGTCCGTGTCTTGCCGCACGCCGGATCAGTCGCCGCAGCACATAGCCCCGTCCTTCATTGGTCGGCATAATTCCGTCTGAGATCATAAAGGTGGCGGAACGGATATGATCCGTGATCAGACGGATGGACACATCCTTCGCCTCATCCTTCCTGTATTCCACACCTGCAAATTCGCATACCTTATCACGCAGCGCCTGTACCGTATCCACATCGAAGATCGAATCCACATCCTGTACGACCACTGCCAGACGCTCCAGACCCATACCGGTATCAATATTCTTCTGTACCAGTTCGGTATAATTTCCCTTTCCGTCATTTTCAAACTGGGTAAATACGTTATTCCATACCTCCATATAACGGTCACAGTCGCAGCCTACGGTACAATCCGGCCTGCCGCAGCCATACTTTTCGCCCCGGTCATAGTAGATCTCGGAACAGGGACCGCAAGGGCCTGCGCCATGCTCCCAGAAATTATCCTCCTTACCAAAGCGGAAGATCCGCTCCTCCGGAATGCCAATCTCCTTATGCCAGATAGCAAAAGCCTCGTCATCCTCCTGATAGACCGAAGGATACAGACGATCCGCATCAATTCCCACAACCTCCGTCAGGAATTCCCACGACCAGGCGATCGCCTCCCGTTTGAAATAATCACCAAAGGAGAAATTCCCCAGCATTTCAAAAAAGGTTCCATGCCTTGCAGTCTTACCTACATTTTCAATATCACCGGTCCGGATACACTTCTGACAGGTGGTAACCCGTCTCCGCGGCGGCAGCTCCTGTCCGGTAAAATAAGGCTTTAATGGTGCCATACCGGAATTGATCAGCAATAAACTGTTATCATTATGGGGAATCAGAGAGAAGCTCTTCATCTTCAAATGATCCTTGCTCTCAAAAAATTCCAGAAACATTCTTCTTAATTCATTTACACCATAGCTCTTCACGTTCTTATCCTCCTGCTGCAAGGATACCGCTCCGGTCATTACTCCGAAGCGGTATCCTGGTTCTCCTTCTTCTTATTCACTGCCTTCCGTATTCCGATCCCGGCAAATATTGCCCCGACCATCACAGCCAGCAATACGATTGCCTTTACCAGATACTGTACAAGCTCCGTTGCAAATAAATCCCATCCTGCCATAATCGTTCCTCCTTTTTCTTAACGGCGTTCTACCAGTTCTCTTGTAATATCTTCCCAGGTTAATCCCCGGTCAACCATCAATACCATCATATGGTATAAGAAGTCTGAAATTTCGTATTTTAATTCTTCCGCATCCGGATTCTTGGCGGCGATCACCATCTCAGTTGCCTCTTCCCCTACCTTCTTCAGAATCTTGTCAATACCCTTGTCAAACAAATAATTGGTATAGGAACCCTCCTTCGGATTCCGTCTCCGTTCCGCAATGACATCATAATCCTGCTTTAGTATCATTAACGGATTCTCGTCCTTATAATCCTTTTTCACTAATTCCTGAAAAAAGCAGGAATAGTTTCCCGTATGACAGGCAGCGCCAATCTGTTCCACCTTAGCAAGAATTGTATCATTATCGCAGTCCAAGTGCAATGCCTTCACATACTGATAATGCCCGGAGGTCTCACCCTTGATCCAAAGCTCCTGTCTGCTCCGGCTGTAGTAGGTCATGCGTCCGGTTTCAATGGTTCGATCATAAGCTTCCTCATTCATATAAGCCAGCATTAATACCTCACAGGTCTTATAATCCTGTACGATGACCGGAATCAGTCCATCCCCGTTTTTCTTAAAGTCTGAGAAAGGGATCGCAGAAGCAAAGGTATGAACCGTCAGTCCCTGCTCTCTCCATGTCTGCTTGACCGCTCCTGCGCGCAGACCTTCTCTGTAAGAGAGGATCACACCATCTGCTCCGGTTTCCTTCAGATAATGACCGGATGTCCTCTCTGCCTCCATACCGTCTGACAGTTGGAGTATCACCGGAACCGGACTGTCTGCACATACCCGCTGATCCAGAATACGTTGCTCCCCGGACGGATCCGGGATTTCCAGGATCAGCCGGCCATATCCGCAGCCGGACTGTCTGCCGCCGATCTTTTCTGCTCCGAACCGCCCAAGCACCTCTTTCCGAACCTCTTCCTTGTCCGTCACCAGACAGACCGAGGAAGCTCCTGCATATAATACCTTTTTTACATCCTCAAAACGTTCCGGCGATATCTGTACACATACAGGAATATCTACCGTCCTTGTAATTTCCTTTATTCTCTCAATATCCGACTCCTGCTCATAGAGAAAATACAACTCGTCCACTCCGGCATGCTCCAGCTCCGCTGCACTTTCTGCCGCCCGTTCCGGATCCGTCAGGGAAAGCAGTCGGATCGGAGGTCTTTCCAGCTTTGTATCGTTGTCTATTTCATTCCTGTTATCCTTATTCATGTCCGCCTCCCTATATACTGCCCTTGGTTGACAGTACATCATTGATCCTGATATCATAGGAGCTTGCTTCATCCAATGCCTTTGCAAATGCCTTAAACGTTGCCTCGATAATATGATGATTGTTGCTGCCATGGATCTGCTTAATATGGAGATTCATGCCGGCCGAATACGAGATGGCATAAAAGAATTCCCGTACCATCTCCGTATCAAAATACCCTACCTGGTCTACTGTAAAGGTCTCATCAAAGACCAGAAACGGTCTTCCGCTCAGATCAATGGCACAAAGCACCAGAGTTTCATCCATCGGCAGCAGAATGGAACCGTACCGCTTGATTCCCTTCTTGTCTCCCAGTGCCTTCCGGATCGCCATGCCAAGGGCGATACCGGTATCCTCAATGGTATGGTGGGAATCAACATACAAATCCCCTTTTACCGAAACATTCAGGTCGAACAGACCATGCTTTGCAAAGCTGTTCAGCATATGGTCCAGAAATCCGATACCCGTATCTATGGTAGTCTCTCCGGTTCCATCCATATTTAATTCAATTTTTATCTCTGTTTCATTTGTCTTACGATTCACGGCTGACTTTCGATTTGCCATCTTCTTCTCCCCTTACTCTTCTATTTCATCCTATAAACAGGCGCTATTCCTCGAACCGTACCCGGATGGAGTTGGCATGGGCGGTCAGCTGCTCCGCTTCTGCAAATGCGATAATATCCTTATGGATCGGCTCTAATGCTTCTCTGGAATAATATATGATACTGGACTTTTTCACGAAATCGTCCACCCCTAACGGAGAAAAGAACTTTGCTGTCCCGTTAGTCGGCAACACATGATTCGGCCCGGCAAAATAATCTCCTAATGGCTCGGAACTGTATTCCCCAAGGAAAATAGCTCCTGCATTCCGCACCTTCGTCATGACCTCAAACGGATTCCTTGTCACAATTTCCAGATGCTCGGATGCGATCTGATTCACTGCATCCAGGGCGTCCTCCATCGTTTCAGCCACCAGGATATATCCAAAGCGGTCTAATGACTTGGTAATGATCTCCTTGCGGGATAACTGTTCCACGAACTGATCGACTGCATGAGAAACCTGCTCCGCCAGTTCGTCACTGGTCGTCACCAGAATTGCACTTGCCAGTTCGTCATGCTCTGCCTGGGATAGCAGATCCGCTGCCACATACCTCGGATTCGCAGTTTCGTCCGCCAATACCAGAATCTCGCTTGGTCCCGCGATCGAATCGATACCCACAAAGCCATTCACTGCCTTTTTTGCCAAAGCGACAAAGATATTACCAGGGCCCACGATCTTATCCACAGACGGGATGCTCTGCGTTCCATAAGCCATAGCAGCGATCGCCTGGGCACCGCCGACCTTATATACCGCATCCACGCCTGCTTCACAGGCAGCGACCAGTGTTGTGGAGCAGACCTTTCCTTCTGCATTACACGGGGTTGCCATAATAATACTGTCAACACCCGCCACCTTAGCCGGTACAATATTCATCAGAACAGAGGAAGGATAAGCCGCCTTTCCCCCCGGTACATACACACCCACCCGGTTCAGCGGCGTAAGCTTCTGTCCCAGTATTGTTCCATCCGGTTTTGAGTCAAACCAGCTGTACTGCTTCTGCTTTTCATGATAATCCCGGATATTTGCCAGGGATTTTCGAATCACCTCTAACAACTCCGGCGAGACCTCCCGGTAGGCAGCGGCGACCTCCTCTTTTGTGACCTTTATGGTATCCGGTGTCAGATGCGCATGATCAAACTGCTCTGTATAGCCGAATACGGCGGCATCCCCGTTCTTTGCCACCTGATCCACGATCTCCTGTACGGTTTCCGCGTAGGAGGCATAATGATTCGGACTCCGCTTTAATAGATCACTTAATATATTCTTCTTTGTTTCCTCTGTTAATCTTACCTTACGCATTTCTGCCCTCCTTATCGCCTGTTCCTGTAATCAGCCCGTTCAGATCCTGCAACAGCTTTCGGATCCGGGTGTGTTCCATTTTCAGACTCACCTGATTCACAACAATTCTGGCTGACAGATCACAGATCTCCTCGATCACTTCCAGGCCATTCTCCCGCAGGGTCGTACCAGTCTCAACAATGTCCACGATCACCTCCGACAGCCCGACGATCGGGGCCAGCTCAACGGAACCATTTAATTTTACGATCTCTACAGTCTGGTTCTTCTGATTCTGGAAGTAATCCTTGGCAATATTCGGATACTTGGTTGCCACACGGATGATTTCATTGCGCTGTAGCCGCTCCCTTGCAGAAGCCGGTCCACATACACACATCCGGCATTTTCCAAGATTCAGATCCAGAACCTCATACAGATTTCTGCCTTCCTCTAATATGGTATCCCTGCCTACCACACCAATATCCGCCGCTCCATATTCTACATAAGTCGGCACATCCGATGCCTTGGCAAGAAAGAACTTCACCTTTAACTCCTCATTGACAAACAACAGCTTCCGGGTATCCGGATCCTTCATTTCTTCACAGGTGATTCCCACCTGCTCCAACAGGCCTAAGGTCTGCTTTGCCAGACGCCCTTTCGCAAGGGCAAATGTTAAATATCTCATATCGTTATCCTCAATTTCGTGTTCTATATTCCTCTGTGCCATCTTCTGCAATGTAGATCAGAGTCTCAAAATGCTCTCTTGCCGCATATGCCTCATAATCCTCCAGCGTCTTCTTTGCCGACATGCGGATCAGCTCTGCCTTCTTTCCTTCCTGCCGCATCCGGGAACCGAGCTCGATCGCTTTCTGCTGCCAGGTCTGATGATACAGGATCACAGCCTCCTTCTCTTCAATGACAACCGGAATATTCTGACGATCAATGGCTTTCATTAATTCGTCTATAACAAATGCAAAACCAATGGCAGGTGCATCCTTTCCGAATTGCTTCAACAGGGCATTATAACGTCCGCCCCGGACAACTGCATCACCGGTGCCATAGGTATAACCCTTAAACAGAATTCCGGTATAGTATTTATAATCACTAAGCATGCTGAGATCAAACCCCACTTGTGATTCACAATGATAATATGACAGGGCATGATATACCTTTTCCAGCCGGCTGATGGCTGTCAGAGAACGATGATTCTGCACCAGACTTCGGGCACGTTCCAACATCTCCGGGCCTCCGAATAACTGGTCAAAGGAGGTCAGAACCTGCTTCATATGATCTGAAACAGTAAGATGCTTCACATATTCTTCCAGACCAAAAAAGTTTTTGTTCATAATATATTCCCGGATAACAGCTTCCTCCTCCTCATCCAGGCCTGCTTCCTCAATAACACCCTTGAAAAAATCCACTTCACCGACTTCGATCTGAAACTCATTCAGCCCTGCCGCCTGAAAGCAGTCCGCCACTGTTGCCAGCAGTTCTGCATCTGCTGCCGAACTGTCGTCATTGACAAACTCGACGCCTAACTGAGTAACCTCACACAGCTTTCCCTGATGGCTGATCTTATTACAGTAGGTATTCCCCTCGTAACAAAGCCGGATCGGCAGATCTTCATTTTCATAATACTTGGCTACACACCGTGCAATGCTTGGCGTAAAATCCGGGCGAAGCACCAGCGTATTATTCTCCCGGTCAAAAAGCTTGAACATCTCATTGGATGGTGCAGACCCCTTATCCTTGCTGAATATATCAAAATATTCAAAGGCCGGTGTCTGAATGTCATGATAACTATATAATTCCAGCACATGATGAAGCGCTTCCATTACCTTTCGCTTTCTCTTATACTCATTATCGTAGATGTCACGCACCCCGTCCGGTGTATGTAGTAATTTTTCTTTCATCTGTGCTCTCCTTCAAACAAGCGATATATAATCACTCAAATAGTCTACTACATTACCGTTTTTTTTTCAAGTTGACGTTTTTGCAAAATAAGAAAAAGGAACCTTTATCCTTTTCTGATAAAAGCTCCTTTTCTTCACCGTATTATATATGAAAATTCTTCAATGTCCTCAAATCCGCGATCCTTCAACCATTTCACACTGGCGGCAATATCCGCTTCATCGGAATAGCCCGGGATATACGGTACCCGGATCCTGCATTTTCCCTGCATTCCCTGACCGGCGATATATTCCAGATTCCGGATCACCGCTTCATTGGACTGCTTTGTATAGCGCTGATACAGCACCGGATCCATGGTCTTGATATCGATTATAAACTGATGTACGGGTTCTAGCAAAGAGGTCAGCTTATCGTGCGGTACACATAATGAAGTCTCCAGCGTAACATTTACAAACTCCGGCAGAATGGAGAACAGCCCGCTGATCGCTTCGCTATGCAGCAGGGATTCTCCTCCGCCAAAGGTAATACCGCCATTGGTCGCTACAAAATAACAATAGTCCTGCAGCAGAATCTCCAGCAACGCTTCCTTCGTATATTCCTTATATGGTTTTGTATGCAGAATATCCTTGTTGATACAGTATTCGCATTCTAACGGACAGCCATATAAGCCAACTAAAGTGGTAACCCCTTCTCCGTCCGTAGTCAGCCGGTGACGGTTAATAGACTGAACCTTAAACTTCATATACAAACTCCTCAGTTCTCTGAAGACGGATCCGTCATGATAACTTCTCCTGTCTCATAATCCGTAGACGGAGCGATCATAATATCCCCTTCCAGTTCATACGCTTCAACCGTTGTATTCTCATTCACATCCTCTGTGCTGTTCTCCTCACTGTCATAAGAAGTATCTCCTTCCAGCTCATCCTCAGGCGGAATATACTCTACGGCTCCAGTCTCAGGTGGAATATACTCTTCTTCTCCAGCCAGTTGTTGCTCCGTTACCGCATTTTTAATCAGAATTGGCCCAACACCCTCCACAGTTCCCTTTGCTGCCGGCGTACAGCCACTCAGTCCCACTGCCATGGTAACGACACCGGCTGCAACGGCGGTCTTTGCCAGAATTGCCTGATTTAACTGTTCCTCCTCCTGCCTGCATTTCGGACACGTACCCGAGCATTTCCCTTCAAAGGTACATTCCCGCTGATGCAGATCAATATCCAGAACATCCGCTATCCTTTTTCGAATCTGCTTTAAAGCCTTACACTTTTCTTTATTTACATCCATACCGCTTCCTCCTGACTGATATCCACTTTCCACTTCTGCAACATAATCGTCACTAATATAGTGTCCGGATATCTGCAAAGTGTTGCAATAATTTTTATTCCCGTGTCATTAAATCTCTGCTCAGCGGTTCCAGGTAATGAACCAGGATACCTCCCTTTGCGCGGATAAAGTTCTTCCTGTCTAATTCCGCATACTTAAAATTCTTAGGATGTCCTTTCTCTATGCGTTCCACGTATCCCTTCAGTTCCTGAAAGGGCATATAATATAATTCATTCCGCGTCGTAAAGAAAATGATCAGAAAACTGATTCCCTGCTGTGCTTCAAATTCCTCCATAAACCGGTACTGATGCTCATGGATATTCTGCATGGAAAACGTGTCAGTGGTACATTCCTTGGCATCAAAGCAGACCGGCACCCCCTGTACCACACCGATATAGTCTACCGTTGAGTCCTTTTCAAAATATGCCAGAGTGATCTGGCTGCTCTCTTTATCAATTTTAACCGGTTTGATCGGCGTTGGTATCTTCTGTACCAGTGCAAGTCCCTTTTCCCGATACATATCATTGGAAAGATTGATCAAATCCTCCAGGGTTGATCCGCGCAGCCCCCGGCTGTTCCATGTTGCCATAATAAAATCCGTACATTCCCTTCTTCTAAATTCAACTGCTCTGTCTCTGCTCGATCCGACTTATCTGGTTCTGTCCCCATAACAATTCCAATGCTTTCCGGTACTTTCCCGATAAAGGCGCCCGGAACTCCATACCGGAAATATCAGAAAGCGGCCCCTTCACCATCGGAAATACTATACGATATGCATGAAGAAACTGATTCTGGATTCCGAATCGTTTACGGAACTCCAGATTCTGTTCCCGGCTCCCGTATCTGGCATCGCCCAGTACCGGATGTCCCAGATAGGCAAGATGTGCCCGTATCTGATGGCTTTTCCCGGTGACCAGCTTCACCTCCAGCAGAGTATAACTCTCATTCCATTGCAACGGCCGGTAATGCGTTTCGATCCGGTCGCTCCCCTGTATCGGATGACTGCTCACCTGAACCTGGTTTTTTGCCGGATCCTTTTGCAGATATGCAACAGCCTGCATAGGCTCCGTCATAACTCCGGCTGCCAGCGTCAGATAATACTTCTCCAGACTGCGATCCCGCAGCATCCGGGACAGCTCCTGACTGCCCGCCAGAGAAATACCGGCTAACAGAATCCCGCTGGTGTTCCGGTCTAACCGGTTGCAGACCGATGGCGTAAAGGTCTGAAGCTGCTCTTCCTGAATGCTTCCCTGCTCCAGTAAATACCGGATCATCTGCTCATTGATAGAATCATCCTCCGGTCCGGCCTTCTGAGACAGGATACCGGCCGGTTTATTCAGGATCATAATATGATCATCCTGATACAGAACCCTGTCTGCTGATAAAGACGACAGGCCCGCCCTGAAAGGGCCTTTATCCAGATTATGAGGTTCCGGATATCGATCCTGATGAAACTTTTCAAACGTGTCGTCTGAAAGATAAATCTGTATCCGGTCACCGGACTGAAGAATTTCTCCTCCGTCTGCCCGCTTATCATTTAGTTTAATATTTTTCTTTCGAAGCATTTTGTAAAGAAAGCCTTTTGGCGCCTGATTCAGCACCTTCTCAAGCAGCTTTGTCAACCGTTGCCCGGCCTCGTTGCTTCCAACCGTAATTTCTTTCATTGTTTTCCCGTTTCTCTGTTCCTGGTTTATACTATTTTCCTATACACTGATATCCAGCATCCGCTGTCTCAAACGGTCGCAGACGGAAGACAGATCTGCTTCTGTCACCTCTGCTGCGTTCACTTGTTCCAGCAATTCATCTACAGAGTAAACCGTAACGGCTAAATAAGGATAACTGGTTCTGTTGATGATGTCCTGAATATACTCCCGTTGCTGCTCTGCTCCGTAGCTTTTCTCATTGGAGCCACCCCATAACAGATAAATATTACCCTGATCAATAACCAGGCAGGCAGCAAAGGATATCGCTTCATAGGCGCTCAGCGCCATATCATATAAGACAATACAGTTCCTTCGCCGGCCCAGTTGTTCATCAATACGCGCTCCATCCTCCTCGTTCAGAGAACGGAATCTTACAACGATCAGCCACTGGATCAACAGCCACGCAAAGGGCAGCACCAGCAGCACCGGCACAATGATGGCCGCATGCCGGAACGTACCAAACAGAATTCCCACCGTAAATACACCGGCAGTGATCACCCCGGCCAGCACCAGTGAATATAATCTGTATCGTTTTTTTAATGCATCAATGTAACCCAATGTTCCTTTTTCCATTTTTGTTTATCCTTCTTTTCTTACTATTTCTCATCTGCCAGAAGTTCCATGTAATCCTGGATCGCATAATCCGCCTCCTGCTGCTTTTCTTCCCAGATTGCAGCACTGGCCGGATCTGCAACCGCACAGGTACGCATGCCTGCCCGTTTTCCTGCCCGGATTCCCTCTACTATATCTTCAAAGACCAGACAATATTCCGGAGCTACACCTAAATCCTCTGCAACCAGTAAATAAATATCCGGTTCCGGCTTTCCATGGCTTACCTCACAAGCAGTATGTACGGAATCCATCATGCTGCGGATTCCCTGTGCCAGCAGAGCAATTTCAACCAGATGCTTCGAATTGCTGGTAGCCACGCCCGTCTTGATACCCATTTTTTTCAAATTACGGATAAATGCATAGGCACCTTCCTTCATGGGTACCTCGCTGGCATATTTTTCCTCCGCCATCCGGTTCCAGATTTCCTTCATTTCTTCTATCGTATCTGAAATCATAAAATGCTTCCGGATATAATCGGCGGTTTCCGTAAAACTCATACCGGATATCTGCTTTTGCAGACCATCTGGCACCTCCATTCCATGCTGCTTAAAATATTCCCGGTCAATGGCTTCCCATACCCACATGGAATCTACCAGTGTTCCATCCAGGTCAAATATAACAGCCTGAATGCCATCCAGAATACGTCCGCAATACTCCCTGTTCTGTATCTCCACTAGAGCCACCTCCAACCTGCTAAATACTTATTCTTTAAGGTTCCGTTGGTCAGTTTTCCCCATCCCAGAGGATATCCGTCTACACCAAACAATACCATTCCATTCCTGCCTTCCAATTCTATAGTCTCTCCCTTCAGATAACGGATCACCCGCTCATCGGAAGCCTCCAGAGATATGGAATTTTCATACTCCTCCATGCGGAGTGCCATTGCCAGTGACTGGCTGGGTTCAAACCGGTTCTTTTTTATTTCTCCCAAAAATAAACCATTTCGCAACAATCGAAGCCCTTTTACATTCGGCATTTCTTCCGGCAGATAATATAGCCGGTCCTTCTGAAGCTCGAAACGTCTATCGTCCCAGCCCCACCGGACTCCATGCAAAAATTTCTCAGCTTCCTCCGGCAGTTTCACTTTTGCAGGATGATACCAGTTTACTCCATGCACTTCTTCGGATTGCTGCTTCCTTAGCATTGCCACAAAGTGTCCCTCCCCTTGTATACGGTGGGGCCACAGACGCCGACAGTTCCGTATCGCTGGATTCCCGGTCTGACTCCATTCCACATGTCCCGTGTCAAAACCATCATAAACGGGCAGTTCCACCAGTTCTAATTCCGGTGCCAGCTCCAGCAGATAATCAATCGCCTGTTCATTCTCCTCCATGGAAAAGGTGCAGGTAGAATATACCAGACTGCCGCCGGGACGCAGGCATTTCACCATTTCCCGCAGGATGCTCCGCTGCAGATTCACAAACAGTTCCACTCCATTGCTTTCCCATGCTCTTATCATGGATGCAGATTTTCGAAACATACCCTCTCCGGAACAGGGGGCATCAATTAATATCTTATCAAAAAAATCTGTAAAATGTTCTGCAATCACATTGGAAGGTTCACTTACCACTAACGCATTCCGCACACCAAAAAGCTCCAGATTCTTAAGCAGCGCTTTTGCTCTGGAGTTACTGATATCATTGGAAACCAGAAGACCGGTTCCCTGCAGTCTGGCGGCCAGTTCTGTAGATTTGCCTCCGGGTGCTGCACAGATGTCCAATACCCGGTCTCCTGCTGCAATCGGAAGCACACTTGCCGGTGTCATGGCACTTGGCTCCTGAATATAATAAAGTCCGGCATAATAATACGGATGTTTTGCCGGCTGCTGTGATTCTTCATAATAAAAGCCATTTGCACACCAGGGAACCGGCCTTAGTGAAAATGGAGATATCCGCAGAAAATCTTCTACGGATATCTTACTCGTATTTACTCGTAACCCATGAAAGGAAGGTGTATCCAGAACGTTCTGATATCTGCTAAATTCCTCCCCTAACATGACTTTCATTCGTTTTTCAAAGTTCTCTGGTAATTTCATTTATAATCTCCCGATGTTATCTATCGTAAACTCTGTGCTTTATACCCTTCTGCAATAATATCCAGTTCCCTGCAAAAGCGTTCCAGGCGCTCCAGATCCTGGGTGGCAAATATCTGATAAAATTCCTCCTGTATCTTCAGTACCTCACGCTTATTCGCCACATGATACAGATTCTGGATGTTGACCAGAATATCAGAGACCACATTGGCCTTCACGGTAAACATATTCTGGGCATCAATAATCTCATCCCGGACAGAAGACATTTCTGAATCCAGTGCCACGATCGCGTCTGAGGCGGCATACAAACGTTCTCTGACATGCTCCGGCATATTGCCATGATACTTATATTGCAGGGAATGCTCGATCGTAGCCCAGAAATTCATTGCCATGGTACGGATCTGAATCTCTGCCTGCAACCGTCTGGTTCCTTCCAGAGTATACACATCATAATACACGATAATATGATAACTCCGGTAACCGCTCTCCTTATAATTTGATATATAGTCCTTCTCGCATTTTATCTCCATATCTTTCCGGTTACGGATAATCTCAACTACTTTATCAATATCTTCCACGAATTGACACATGATCCGGATACCGGCAATATCATCGATCTCATCCTCGATCTCCTCAACCGCAAGATCCTTTTTATTCATTTTATCCAGTATACTGGATATCTTTTTAACCCTCCCAACCACTTGCTCAATCGGTGAATACTGACCTTTGCTCCTGTATTCCTGAATAATGTGGTTGAACTTCACCACCAGCTCATCTACTGCAAGCTGATAAGGCGACAAAATCTCCCGCCATAACTGTATCTCCATATAACCCACCTCGTAAATTTATAAATAAATAATAAATGCATTGTAGTTTTAAATACCTGACCCCCGACTCCTCCTTAATATCCAGTATAACATATCTTTACCGGAAATCCAACAAAAGGGAATGGAAAAAACATCCATATTTCAATATTATCCTACCTTTTTCTCACCTGTCGGACGGCATGGAAGTCCTTTGCTGTATATTTTGCAGAAACGGATACGGATTCATACTGATTTCCTGCCCGGAAGCATTATAGAAGTAAATACCTACATGAAGATGCACATCAAACATTCCTGTTGTTCCTTCCTCGCCATAACCGGAATCTCCCATAAATCCCAACAGTTCTCCCGCATATACGGTATCCCCCTTTTTCAGATTTCCGGCATAGGAATCCAAATGAGCATAATAATAATAAATTCCGCTTTCAGATTCAATCCCGATCCGCCATCCGCCAAGCGTCAGCCATCCCATATTTTTTACAATTCCATCTGTCATACTGACAACCGGAAGTTCTCCCCTTACATTCGATAGTGACATAATATCCGTTCCCTCGTGATGACGATCTCCCCCAAAAGTGCGCTCTCCATACCAGGAATCCACATAACTGACTCCCTGTATATATGATTTTTCTACTGGAAAACAGCGGATTTCTTTCATTACTGCATCTAACTGCTCGATAAAGAAATCATTGTAGGCTTCCTTTCTGTTATGAAGCGGAAAATAGTCGGTCGGATTCTGGCGAAATTCTTCCAGATCCATCTGATAACGAAACTCATAAGCTTCTTTGGTCAGCCGATCCAGGATCTCCCATTCCACAACAAAACATATCACCAGTCCCAGTATTGCGATCCAGTAACGGAGCAGTACCTTCGGAATGTCATGCCTTTCCATAAAAAACCCTCCCCTGCCTATAACCTATGCAGAGGAGGGAGAATTCATTCTTTCCAAAAGATCCGGCCGCCATTTCCCGGACGCTGAACATCAATAACCCGATATCGCTTTCGTATTGACCGGCAGGAAACGATAATCCGCCGTAGAAGTTCCATCAATATAATAAATTGTATCACCCGCTTCATAATCCTCTGGCAGAGCAAAGACATAATAATCCACTCCGTTTGTCCCGACCAGGGTCAGACAGGTAACATCCTTGATCTCATATCCTTCAGACATGGCATAAACAACCTTATCATTAATGATACTCTGTGCCTGGGAATCCATATAGCCATAATTGTCATACTGACCGATAATCTGACCGGATTTATCGGAAAAGGTGTTATCGTCATATAAATAATATTCCATATATGTATCCGGCGCAACAAAGGAAACTCCTTCCAACGGGGTGACTCCCTTCATCTGGGCTTCATAACATTGTTTAAATATTCCCGGAATATCTGTATTGATTACTGACTTCATCATCAGGTTCATGCTTAACATGATACCACCGAACAGCAGCGCAATTCCTCCAAAGACCAAACCAAGGATCGCTGGCGCCTTTACCTGCTTTTTCACCAGTGCAACAATTCCAAGTACGATTGCTGCCAACGAGCAGATTATGGATAGCCAGGTCACACAACAAGACGTAAGCAAGCCAAGAACTGCCAGTAGAATTGAAAGAACGCTAAACAACTTTTTCTTCTTCCCGTTTGCAGGCGGTGTCTGATAAGGATTCTGGTAATTATATGGTATCGGATCCGTATATACGTTTCCCTGCGGCATCCCCTGCATAAAAACCCCAGAAGGATTGCTGCTCACATTATTTACAGGGGAAGTCTGCTGAGATTCTAATCTCATATCATTTCGAAGCGCACCTGTATCCTCTGCCCGGCTGTCCTCCTGATTGCCGCTCAATGGCGCCCCGCAAACCGGACACACTCCCGATATATCTTCCACATAGGAACCGCATATTTTACATTGTTCTTTCATATTATCCCCTTTCTGTCCATTCTAAGAAATATTAATATATTGTAGCATATTTTCCTACTCATGTACAGAACGCAAGATCAATTTCCTTCATATCCCGTATCTTCCGTTCGCTCTGTTCCGTCTGCCGCCCCGGTCGCAAGTTCATCGCACCGTTCATTCTGTGCATGCCCTGCATGTCCCTTTACCCAATGATACGTGATCCTGTGTGGCTGTGCCGCTTTTAGCAGCCGCTTCCAAAGATCGATATTCTTTACCGGACTGCTGGTATTCTGCTTCCAGTTCTTTTTTATCCATCCGTCAATCCAATGCTCATTAAACGCCTTTACCACATATTGAGAATCGGAATACAGATCAATATCACAGGACTTCGTCAATGCCTCCAGCCCTGCGATCACCCCCATGAGCTCCATCCGGTTATTGGTCGTCCGCTCATAGCCTGCTGAATACTCCCGCGTGTGAAGCTGTCCCTTTTTATCCACATATTCGATTATTGTACCATAGCCGCCCGGTCCCGGGTTTCCCCTAGAAGAACCGTCTGTATATATGGTTACATGCATTGTCCTCCTGCCTCCTGTATCCTACATGCTTTCAATTACTGTGCGGACCAGTGTTTTAAACTGTCCCGCTACCCGGTCTGCCGTTTCCTGTACTTCCCTGTGAGACAGGGGAGTCATACTGATTCCACTTGCCATATTGGTAATACAGGAGATACCACATATCTTCATCCCCATATGGTTGGCGGCCATTGCTTCACAGGCGGTACTCATACCGCAGGCATCTGCACCAAGCAGCTTTGCCATACGAACCTCTGCCGGCGTTTCGTATGCCGGCCCGGTAAACTGAATGTATACCCCCTTCTTTAATGGAATATTTAAAGATTTGGCCGTACGCTCCAGCAATTCCTGCAACTCTTTCCGGTAGATTTCAGACATGTCCGGAAAACGAACGCCCAATTCTTCTATGTTTTCACCCAGCAATGGGGATGGGACAAAGGAAGCGATCTGATCTGTCAGCATCATCAACGTCCCCGGCTGGAAATCCGGATTGATCCCGCCTGCGGCGTTGGTCAGAACCAATACTTCCGCCCCTAGCAGCCGCATCAACCGGACAGGCAGAACCACATCCGGCATAGAATACCCTTCGTAATAATGAACCCGTCCCTGCATGATCACCACCGGAACTGCTCCCATATAGCCAAATACCAGACGCCCTTTATGACCAGCGACCGTTGACTGCGGAAATCCTTCAATATCAGAATACGGAATTACCTTCTCTACCTGTATCTCATCCGCCAGAGCACCCAAGCCGGAGCCCAGGATCAGAGCAACCCTCGGGCGGAAATCCGTCTGTTTCCGGCAACTGTCATAACAGGACATTAACTTTTCATATACTGCATTCATATTATCTCCTTTTGAATAGCCATAAAGCATTATTCAGATAACGAATAATGCTTCATATATGGCCCCCCTATGCTGTTTTCATTTCCAGCTCTTCTACCCGCTTTGATAATCCGTCAACCAATCTTAATATTAATATTGTATTATCATTTTCCAGCTTTGTAATCCTATAGTACTGATTCATTTCATCAATATTATTCTGCATTCTGTCAATCCTGTCTTCCAGAATACTTCTGGTACGCCCAAGCTCGTCCAATATCATATTTTCTGTATTTTTTAACTTTTCATCGAACTTCTGATCCATATCCGATATCCTTTGATCCATATCCGATATCCTTTGATCCATATCCGATATCCTCTGATCCATATCCGATATCTTCTGATCCATATCCGATATTTTCCGATCTATTCCTGATATCTTCTGATCCATCATATCAGATATTGCTGACAACAATTCCATATCCATCCTTCGTTCACCTCCCTTCATAAATTATAACAAATGAAACAGCTTTTTCAACCTGCATTTACCATTTCCGTTTTCAAAAAACCAGACAGATAATATTCATTTGCTTATAAAAAATAATATCACAATTTTATTTCATATACAATAGTAAAATTTAAAAATACATTAACTCTGAAATGCCTTATTTCTGCATTCCAGAGTTAACGATTCAAATATTTAAATAATGATACATACCATTCCGCCATTTCCGTCATTTACAATCTTCTCCATGGTATCCTGCAGCTTTGCCTGACTTTCATCCGTAATCTTTCCGGTCTTTGTCCGTATTCCATCCTCTACCAGCTGTTCAATGGTCTTGCCAAAGATATTAACACTCCAGATATCCTCCTGTCCTTCTGTTCC
>ERZ777011.466-NODE-466-length-62596-cov-20.874402_pt1 | contig 62596 bp, 57 predicted proteins | sample MGYA00374964_ERZ777011 | MGnify/ENA primary metagenome ERZ777011 (study PRJEB29310, sample SAMD00008975) | mouse gut metagenome | study: EMG produced TPA metagenomics assembly of the Metagenome analysis of fecal microbiota from mouse which was promoted...
TCAGGTGAATGCCACGTGGCATTCATGTTTCGCCCCTACGGGCCGGAACATGAATTAAATATCGGGTAAACATAGAGAAAAACGGGTGCACCGTCGGTGCGTTCACTTTACGATACGGTGTGCAGGTCTGACCCCCTGCGCACTGACGAATTGAAAAGTAATCAAATAAAAATGCATAACAGGATTTTTAATTTTGGGATTTCGGTTATGGCAGCATTGGCAATGGTGTCGTGCGCCGAAACTGAATTTGATTCTACAGACGTTCCTTTCGGTCAGCCGGGAGACCGCGCCGAGACGATCGAGGTGCCTTTGCGTCTTCACACCGACAAGCCTTCGGTGATAGGCAAACCACTGGTAAACGATGTATATTCTCGTGGAGAAGGTGAGGGGGATGACGAGGAAGCCCCAGCCGATCCAGAGAAGGCCGCCGAGGAGGCAATCAAGAATATCTGGGTATTCCAGTATGACAACAAAGGCAACCAGTTGATAGCACCGCGTTATTACGAGGTGAACACAACAATCATCAAAGAACTGAACATACGTCTTGCAGAAGGTGAGGAGAGCCGTGTTTATGTTCTGGCCAACACCGGCGATCCGGAATGGGCTAAGGACAAGGATCTGACGACTGTAGAAAAATTCGTTGCCTACGAGTATCCTTTTACGGAGGAGAATGTGGAGATGGGCAAAGACGAGTATCTGCTGATGGAGGGTAATGTAAAAGAGACTATCAAGAAAGAGACAGATCTTTTGCCTGTGGATATCCACCTTACGCGCATGATGGCCAAGATCAGCTTCAAGTATATCACAACAGAGGCCTCTAAGAACCTTAAGGTTACCCGTGTTATTATCAACAATATGCCAGAGAAAATGCGTATGGAGGAAACACCTGAAGGCAATTATCCTACAGGCGACTTCGCCACGCGCTCTGTGACGATCAACAAGAAGCTTGCTTCGGAAGAGGTTTATACATTTTACATGCCCGCCAACCGCCGCGGTGAGACTGACAACACCGATCCGTCACTTAAAAACAACGGTGCTCCAGACAAGGCTTTGTATGTCCAGTTGTTTGTGTCGTCGGAATCGAACGGCTCCAACTATCTGTATACGATCTATCTTGGGGCGAACGATAAAAACGACTATAATGTGCGCCGCAACCATAACTACAATATATCGCTGAAGATCAATTCGGAAAACCGCGATGACCGTGTGCTTGCCGCTCCAGCCAACTGCTATGTGTTAGGTTTCAACGAGAATATCATGTTTGATCCTTACTCACGCACTGAAAAGGGAGGCGGTTGGGATTATACCAAATATGTCAAGAAGGGAGATCCCGACAAGGAATTTGTAAAGGTCGATGTGCTGTGGCAGGAGCAGAATGTGATCGGCGACAACACTGCCGGTGATAAGGTATTTCTTGACGAGTACAACCGAGTTCATGTCAACTCAGGCAGCACTGCCGGCAATGCCGTTATCGCAGGCTACAACAAGGCGGGCGAGATTGTGTGGTCGTGGCACATATGGGTGAACGACGACAGGCCAGCGCAGATATCGAAGGCGGTGGCGTATTATACTTTCGGCTGGGACGGCGGTGGCATCAAGAAAAGCGCCGGGCGTGTCGTGAAAGGCCGCTCTCTGATGCAGTGCAACCTTGGTGCCCGAAGCGCTACCGCACAGAATGAAAATGCATACGGACTCATCTACCAGTGGGGGCGCAAAGATCCGTTCTTTACCCAGAACACCCAGAATGCAAGTACCGGTAATGTCAAAACAATCACAGACAAGGCCAACAAGGCCATAACTATGAAGGGTGACAACGGAACGACCAAAGATACCGGTCTGCTCTTTGATTTTACACTGACAAATGAAGAGAAAGGTACAATAGAGTGGGTGCTGAAGCATCCGACAGTATTCGTCGGAACCGGTGGCTCAGATTCGTCGGACGATTATTCCGCCTATAATAACGGTGACTGGTATTGGAAGGGGGAAGATAAGCTGTGGGGAGGCAAGCCTTTCTCAGAGGCGACGGTAAAATATCTTGTCATTGGAAAAGGCAAGACCGAGAACGGAATTACAATGGCACATGACGGCTGGCTTAGCAATAATGGCGCCAAGGAGAAGTCGCTCTTCGATCCATGTCCCGCAGGCTGGATGGTGCCTCCACACGACATGTGGCTGACCTTTACAGAGGACGGCCGAAATGCTGGTTGGGGCAGTACATATCATAATAAACGCAATGTGAAGTTTCAGAGTGGTCTTAAGGGGCATATCTGCTATATCACGGCATGGCGCAGCGGGCCAACGCTTTTCTTCCCGAGCCCGGGATGGCGACGTGCCTACGGCCAAATTGGAGGACTCGGATCCTGTGGAAACTATCACACAAGTACTCCCAGTACCGACGGCACTGTAAACTGCTTCCACATCCACGCACAGGACGCTCTTCTGACATTTGAATCGTCCAACCATTACACCCGCCGCGCTTTCGCCGGCCCGATACGATGTGTGCGTGACGTGGACGATTGACACTAAAACCGCGCCTGCCTTGAAAAAGAAATCATAGTGAGGCGAAACTGTACAGTATGCCGGTATGTTATAATAAACAGTATAACATATCGGCATATAATTTATGAAAAAAGAAATAGAATCTCTTTTTGATCTTACCGGAAAGGTAGCAGTTGTCACCGGCGGTGGCGACGGCATAGGCAAGGGTGTAAGCATGACGCTTGCGGCAGCCGGCGCATCGGTGGTTGTGAGCAGCCGTACATTTGAAAAGGCAAAAATGACGGCAGAGGAGATTGAAAGAGCAGGCGGCAGGGCCGTGGCAGTAAGTTGCAATGTTCTTAACAAAGAGGATCTGACAGAGCTTATAGAGTTTGCTGTAAAGACTTACGGCACCGTAAATATACTGGTGAACAATGCCGGAGGCGGTGGCGGAGGCCGAGAGAATCCTTTTGATATCGACCGTGATTATGTGGAACGGATCTATGCGATGAATGTGTTTGCTCCATGGCAACTCTGCAAACTGGCCGCTCCCCACATGCATAGGTCGGGCTATGGAAGCATTGTGAATATCACGTCGATGAGCAGCATAAACAATGATCCGGGTATGGCGATATACGGGTCGTCGAAGGCGGCACTTAACCACATGGCTTCAAATCTTGCCTATGATTACGGCTCTATGGGTATACGCATAAACTGTGTGGGGCCGGGAGCGACGAGAACTCATGCCCTGTCGACAGTGCTTACACCGGATATAGAATCCAAAATGCTTGTTCATACACCCATACGCCGACTTGGAGAAGTTTCGGATATCGCCGGCGCCGTGCTGTACTTAGCTTCTCCTATATCGTCATGGGTGAGCGGCCAGGTGCTTATGGTGAACGGCGGAGGTGTGCAGACACTGGACTGACAGGATTTTAGATTTTTATAACGTTATAGGCGGTAATATAAAAAGTTTTTATCTTTGTGTCACGCATGAGATATCTGCTTTTTATAGTATCGCTTATTGTCGTTTCCGGTTGCTCGTTTTCAAGCCGAAAATCAGCATCGGGACTTGATGCCGTAGAATCACTCCTGCGGTCGGATCCCATAGCCGCTATGGAGTGCCTTAACGGGTATGACGTATCGGAATTCGAGGATTCGGCCACATTGGCACGATGGGCTTTGCTCTACTCCGAATCACTGGCCGTCAATAACATCTCAGCGCCGACAGATACTATTGTAGATATAGCCATAGACTATTACAGCAGTCATAATCTTGAAGAGGAGTCAAGGCACGCGTCGAGACTAAAGTCAATTATTCGTGGCAACGAGAACAAAAACTCTCTTGCATCGGCTTTATATATCCAGAAAGAGAAGGAGTTTTTATTGTATAAGGAGCGGATGAGGCGTGAGCGGTCGGTGTATGCCGCATTGATCATGATGCTTGTCGCCTGTGGTGTAATACTGTGGCAGAGACATCGACTGAATGTCAGTAAGGAACATGAGGAGCGTCTGGTTTCAGAGGCACATAGCCTGCGTGAAGGTCTGCTGACGCATCGGCGGACGTGTTCTGAACTGGAGTCGAAACTGATGTCGATGCTGAGTACCCGTTTCAATGTAATTGACGGTCTGTGTGAGACGTACTATGAGTCACAGGGTACTCAAATTGAACGTAAGGCAATTGCCAACAAGGTTAAATCGCAGATTGACGATCTTAAAACCGACAGCGGGATATTCTCGGAAATGGAAAGGTGTGTCAATGATTGCCGTAGCGGTATGCTTGAACATCTGAAAAAGGAATGGCCAGATATAAAGCCGGAAGATTACAGGCTTATCGTGTACATAGCGTGTAATCTGTCGGCGAGATCTGTCGCATTGCTTATAGGAGAAAGCGTTGATGTGGTTTATAAACGTAAATCGCGGTTGAAGTCGAAACTTGCGGCACTCGCATTGCCTCACACGGAGCTATTTCTGTCGGTGTTTTGACCGATGTCAGAAAAATATCTTTATATCATGCGGTATATAACTGATATACAGGGGGTAGAACAGCTTGACGGGTCAGACTTATTTTTAGCCCGAAGAAGATATCAGGCGGTAATTTTGCCGGAAAACAATCCTTATAATTACCGCAATGAAAAGAGTAATAATAATGTCGGCCATATCGGCGGCAGCAATGGCAATGGTGTCTCAGGAACCGGTAAAAAGCGACTCGCTCACCCGACTTCTGACGGAGGTTGTTGTAGCGGCTAAGCAGCCTGCGACATGACTTGAGGGAAGCACGCTTGTGACCTCCGTGCCCGGATCAAATCTCCAGAACCTCGGAACTGCTGTCGACGTGCTCGCACAGTTGCCGATGATAACAATAAACGACGATGAGGTGTCGGTTGCCGGAAAAGGATCTCCGCAAGTCTATATCGACGACCGTCCGATGAATGACTATGATGAACTGAGACAACTGAGATCAGACAACATCAAGAGGATAGAGGTGGAGATGGCTCCGGGGGCAATGTATGGAAGCGATGTAAAGGCAGTGCTGAAAATCACCACGCGGCGCAATTTTCTGCAAGGACTGTCGCTGACCGAGCGCGTAGAGACCGAACGAAGAAGGAGATGGTCGGCCAACAATCTGCTTGACATGAACTATCGAAGAGGTGAGTGGGATTTCTTTGCGACGGGAACAGTGGCACATAACAACTCTCTCGTTAAGGGAAGGACGACCAACACTCTCGATTATAAAGGACAAAAGACCATAGTGGGCGGTTCGCAGCATAATGAGTATCCGGCAGACAACGCGACAGTAAAAGCCGGATTCAATTACGCTTCAGAGAAAGGGATGTCGGCCGGAGCTTATTACAGGTATAATCCTGAGAAAGCAGACCTGCTCAACACCGGGGCGGAGTGGCTGAATGAAATGCCGCATATCGACCGTGAGATCAGCAGAAAGACGTGCGGACGAAACCATCTTGGCGCAGTCTATTATGATAATACTTTCGCCGGAAAGTATCAGTTGCATTTCGACGGCAATTACCGGTGGTCGACGTGGGACAGCAATGTGCTGACGCACTATAAAAACGATATGTACGGTGATGTGTCGTCATCGGATCACAGGAGTTCGACGCTGTGGGCCGGAAAACTTTATCTGAAATTTCCGATATGGGGCGGTTTGGCGACAATAGGAACGCAGGAGTCGTACACGCGCACATCGCTCGACTATAAAATGAACAATGCGGAGATAGGCGAATACATACCGTCGTCGCTGACCGACGGCCGACAGATTTCGGCAGCCACATTCCTGACGTGGAAAAAGGCAATCGGCCGATTTTCTCTTTCGGGCGGACTCCGGTATGAGCATGTGGATTATCTCTTTAAAGTGGACGGAAAGAGAGACTGTGATGTAAGCAGACGAGACAATATGCTGACGCCGGATATATCGCTCGGATACAGTCCTGATGATCAGTCGCAGATAGGTTTGAGCTACAAGATGTCGATGATAAGACCTCCCTACTCTCAATTGACCGGTAGTCTTGCCTATGTAGGACGTCACGAGATAGAGGGCGGCAACCCGTCGTTGCGGGACGAGAGAATGCATGACCTGCAATTTTTCGGTATGTGGAACGGATTTATGCTTCAAGCCGATGTGACGCGCAGTATCGATACTTATGGATTTGTCAAACGTGTCTATCCAGCAGATAACCTGCAACTTCTGATGCGACCGGTGAATATCGATGTCTCGGCAATCGATGTTTATTTTGTGTGGAGTAAAAATATCGGAGCATGGTCGCCCAACTATTCTTTAGGTATGCGACGGCAATGGCTTGAGATAGAAGGAACGAAATACAATAAACCGATCTGCTCATATTCACTTGAGAATATGATAGCGCTGCCTTGCGGATTTCTGATCACTATAAATGCCAGAGGGCAGTCGTCGGGCGACATGCACACCAACAGGTTCGGCACCACGTGGCTGACAATGGACGCGTCTATTGGAAAGACTTTTCTTAATAAAGCGTTGCAAATCAAGCTTTCGGCTAAGGATGTGCTTAATACAGCCAACAATGACTGGACTATGAACACTTATGGTGTTTTTGTAGACAAACAGCAGAGTTATGACCGTCGGGGTGTGAGTCTGTCGGTGAGCTACAGATTTCAGCCGCGCCAGAGCAAATACAAGGGAGGTGCAGCTTCGGAGTCAGAGATGAACAGATTGTGAGTGTAATAGTCGAAAAAGGTAAATTTTAATGGCCAATTTATCATAGACGGATGTAACCGGTTGTTTATTTTTGTCGTCAGATACAATAACAGACAATACAAGAATATAACCGGAATGATGAGGGACGCTTTAATCGCATTTACAGTTTCCATAATGGCAACACCGAATGTCTCGGCACAAGCACCGGAAACGTCAGATACGACACAAGCACTCGGAGAGGTAGTCTTTACCGAGAGAGCCGCAAAGGCACCAGTGACTTTATTGCCTCTTGATGTCAGGATCGTAGGCAGCGCTGAGATAGACAAGAGCGCAGAGTCGAATCTGTTGCCAGCACTTCAGAATCATGTGCCGGGGATGTTTGTCACCGAACGTGGCATTGCCGGTTACGGAATAAGTGGTGGAGCGGCCGGGTCGGTGTCGATACGCGGTGTCGGAGGTGGTAACAAGGTGCTGTTTATGATCGATGGCCAGCCTCAGTGGGCCGGAGTGTTTGGCCATTCGCTTCCCGATACATATCTGACAAACGATGTGGAGCGTGTGGAGGTGGTTAGTGGTCCGTCGTCGATGCTTTACGGATCTGGCGCTATGGGCGGATCAGTCAATCTGATCACGCGCAGAGCCACAAAGGAGGGATTCAGCGGCAAGGTCAGAGCGGTCGGTGGAAGTTATGCCACCCAAAGGTATGGGGCCAGAGCCGGATACAGAAAAGGCGGCCTACAGCTGTCGGGGGCTGCAAGCTATGAGTCGAGCGACGGTAACCGCCGAGGCATGGATTATCGGCTTGCCAATCAATATGCCTCGGTGAGCTATGATGTTTCAGGCCACTGGGAGACAGGAGCCAATGTAATGGTGACCGAGACCAGATCGGATAATCCAGGGGCAGTGGGTCTTGAGTTTCCGTTGGACATGTGGGCCAAGATGATACGCACTACGGCGTCGGTGTATGTGAAAAACCGCTATGATGTGTCATCAGGCGGGATTCAGGCATACTATAATTATGGAAAACATGATATAGATGATGGAACACAAAATGGAAAGCCTCGCGATTACCTCTTCCACTCCAAGGATTTTAACATGGGAGTGACGATGTATCAGACCATAAAGCCCTGGAAGGGCAACGACCTGAGCGCAGGCATCGATTTCAAGCACTGGGGCGGTAAGGCCTACAATACCAGGAAGGATAACGGAGATGTCTCGCCTATCGTAGATAAACATGTGAATGAATTTGCGGGTTATGTGATGATGCAACAGTCTTTTCTGAGAAATGTGGTCAGTCTGAATGCAGGGGCAAGGCTTGAGCATTCGTCGCAGTTTGGAAACAAGTGTGTGCCTCAGGCCGGTTTCATAGTGCATCCGCTGAGTGCAAGCCGCATCAAGTTCAGTTACGGCCGCGGATTTCGTTCACCAAATATCAGGGAGCTGTACATGTATGCGGCACGTAACCCGGAACTTCGTCCGGAGTCGATGGACAGCTATGAGGCGGAGCTTAGACAAAGGTTGCTCGACGGCAGACTTAATGCAGGTTTTTCGATTTATTATATCAAGGGGGACAACATGATACAGTCGGTTATGATCGACGGTTCCCCGCACAATGTGAATACAGGTAAGTTTACGAACAAGGGATTGGAGATCGACGTGACTTACAATATCGATCGCAACTGGTTACTTACCGTAAATTATGCTTATCTGCATACAGACACACGCATTGTGGGCGCTCCTAAAAATAAATTGTTCGGTGAAGTAGCCTACAACCCCGGAAGATGGCAGTTTTCGATCGATGTTTCGTGTGTCGGCGGACTCAATACAGAACAGTCGAAAGAAGATTATGGTCTGCTGAATGCGAGGGCCGCCTATTCGTTTGATATGAATAATCCTCTGATGCTGTTTTTGAGGGGCGAAAATCTGACAGGTACAAAATATCAGATAAATTATGGTTTTCCTATGCCCAAGGCAACAGTAATGGCCGGAGTGGAATGGAGTTTCTGAAAAATATGATATTCTGACAATCGCAAAAGGATAAAAATGATTATCTTTAGGTATCAATCGTAAAAATCAATCATAATGACAAAAAATCAAATTCTTATGCGGCAGGCAAAACAGATGCTTGCCGGCAATTGGGGGAACGTGGCTCTTGCGACACTTATATATATGATAATAATAGGTGTTGTCTCATGTTCCTATGTTGGCTGATACTTATAGGTCCTATATCGGTAGGCTATGTGCTTTTCATCATGGCGGTGTGTGACCGACGTATTGTGGATTTCGGCAATCTCTTCAAGGGGTTTGACAATTTCGCCCAGACACTTGTGGCCGGACTTATTTACTCGATCGCAGTGTCGATAGGCATGTTTTTTCTTGTTGTTCCCGGCATAATCATTTCAATGGGTTTCGGAATGACATTCTTTATCATGGCGGAGCAACCCGGAATTTCAGGAGTCGATGCCCTGAAGACATCATGGAATATGATGAAGGGTCATAAATGGGATTATTTCTGTCTGAACTTACGTTTTATCGGCTGGGGGCTGCTTGCAATTCTGACTTTCGGTATCGGTATGCTTTGGCTTACCCCTTATGTGACTACCGCGGGCATGAATTTCTATAGAGATCTACGCTATAATGTCAATCGAGGCTGAAATGGATGTTGCAAGTGTGTATTTCATCAAGGATATTACTCCTGAAAATATCGTAAAAATCTATAATGCTCTCGGCCGCAGGGCCGAGGGCAAAGTTGCTGTAAAACTTTCGACAGGAGAACCCGGTAATAATTATCATCTTGCCCCACAGTTGATAGCACCTCTTGTGCGGCAGCTAAATGGCACGATTGTTGAAAACAATACGGCTTATGACGGGGGCCGTGATCACACGGCCGATCATCTAAAGGCCGCCGAAGAACATGGTTTTACGGCAATCGCACCTGTGGAGATACTTGATGCCGAGGGTGAGATGGCCATACCTGTGACAGGAGGAAGGCATCTTAATAAAAACTATGTGGGGAAAGGCTGGGCTGACTATGATTTTACTGTGGTGCTCTCGCATTTCAAAGGACATCCGATGGCCGGTTTCGGCGGCGCGATGAAAAATATTTCCATCGGACTTGCATCGTCGGCCGGTAAATGTTGGATACACTCGGCCGGCCGGTATAGGGATAAGGCACAGACATGGGCCAACATACCGGACAATATGGTATTTCAAGAGGCAATGGCTGAGGCATCAAAATCGGTTATAGACCGTGCGGGGGATAAGATTCTTTATATATCGGTCGCCAATAATCTGTCGGTCGATTGTGATTGTGTAGCTACTCCTGAAGCTCCTGAAATGGCTGATATCGGCGTATTTGCCTCTCTTGATCCTGTGGCGCTTGACAAGGCCTGCATAGATGCGGTGCGCGAGTCGCCCGATCATGGCAAGATCCATCTTATAGAACGTATTGATTCGAGATGCGGTCCCTGGAATCTTGAATATGCCGAGCAGATAGGCTGCGGCACCAGACAGTATGAGCTTGTGGTCTTGGAGTAACCGGAAAATGCCATGCAGAAACAGATTCCAGGCTATTGCATACTCTTATATAAATAAGAATCAACTGAAAAGGGAAGCGGATATGGTATTCCGACTTGCGACACTTGAAGATGTGTCACAGATCATGCCGATAATGGAGGCAGCGGTAGCGCGTATGCTCCGCGAGGGGAAACAGCAGTGGGACGAGACATATCCTGCATTGCCGCATATTATGGACGATGTGGTCGCCAGGCGTGGATATGTACTTGAGGAATGTGGCAAAGTAATGGCGTATGGTGCTGTTATCTACACGGGAGAGCCTGCCTACGATGATCTTGATGGTGAGTGGCTGAGCGACGGGCCGTATGTGGTGGTGCATCGTCTTGCTGTGTCACAGGAGAGTCAGGGGAGCGGTGTCGCTACGCGGTTTTTCAATGTGGTAGAGAATATGGCAGTGGAGAAGGGAATCGGCAGCTTCCGCATAGACACTAATTTTGACAACTTCCCGATGCTGCACCTTATGGAGAAGTGCGGGTTTGAGTACTGCGGCGAAGTGAAGTATGAGCGTGGAAGCCGCCGTGCTTTTGAGAAACTGATATAGAAAAAGTCTCCCTGTCCGGTTTTTTCAGACAGGGAGACTATAAAACTATGTAAAGGGTTCAGATCAAAAGTTTGAGACAATGACAGTGGCTCGCGGTGAAAGTTCGATTTTGCCGTCGAACATGAAAGTTGTGCCGTTGAAAATGTCCTTGAATGTATTTCCGGCAGACAGGATTTCCTGATAGTAGGGGCTATCGAGCATGGCAGGCTTAGAGGTTCCGTTCATGATCACCACTATCTGCTTGTCGCCGAGGGTGCGTGTGTAGACATAAATGCCGTTTACGGGTGCGAAATGCCTCAGACTACCTTTTGCAATCACGTCGTTGGCCGGTTGAGATTTTCGCCAGTTTAGGAGTGCCGACAGATAGTCGAATGCTTCATTCTGCAAGTTGGAACGACCTTCGCGGGTGAATACCGTGGATTTGTCGCCCGGAAATCCTCCCGGCATGTCGAGACGGATATTTGCGTCGCCACCGTTGGCTTTTGTGCCGTGCATCAATATTTCTGTACCATAGTAAAGCTGTGGTATTCCACGTGATGTAAGAAGGAATGCCATAGCCTGTTTCCATGAGTCGAGGTTTTCCGGCATCTCACGCAGGAATCGGTCGGTGTCATGGTTATCAAGAAAGGTGAGTATGTGCTGTGGATCGGGATACAGATAATCTATTGCAAGGTGCTCGTAGATATTGTTAAGTCCGGTGCCTTCATTTCTTGTTTCGTCGGAAAAATATCTGTCGCCATATAGTGCAAACTGAAAATCCATTACGGTTTTTAGTCTCGGATCGCGTGGGTTGACTTTTGTGCCTCGTTGCCAGAAAGCATTTCCGGCATCGGTTTCATACCAGCATTCGCCCACGATGTTGAAGTTGGGGTATTCGCGTTCTACGGCGTCGATCCATCGCGCCATTTCCATCATGTCGGCATATGGATATGTGTCCATGCGGATGCCATCAATCCGAGAGTCTTCGATCCAGAAGATTGAATTCTGAATCAGATAATTCATAAGGTGTGGATTGAGCTGGTTCAAGTCGGGCATACCGCGTGTGAACCAACCGTTTACCATTCGGTCTACATCTTTGTCGCTCGCATACGGGTCGAAGAGCGCTACTTTTTTGTGGGCTGTGGATACAACAGTGCCGTCGGCTTCAAATTCGCTCTGATGATTGAACCAGTCGCTTGCCGGGAATTTATGCATCCAGATGTGATTGCTGCCGCAGTGGTTGAATATCATGTCCATCACTACTTTAAGCCCGCGGTCGTGAGCTGCTCTGACAAACTCGCGCCACTCTTTGTTGCTGCCGAAACGAGGATCTATGTTGTAGTAATCGGTTGTAGCGTAGCCGTGGTAGGATCCTCCCGGCTGATTGTTGGTAAGGACAGGGTTGACCCATATTGCAGTAACCCCGAGATTGTCGATATAGTCGATGTGGTCGAGCATACCTCGTATGTCTCCGCCATGGCGGGCACCTGGACGCGATCTGTCGGCTCCTGTGGCTCCGAAGCCGCGATTGATCCGGCTGTCGCTTTTTGGTGCATCATGACGCATTGATGCGGGAAGGTCGTTGTTGGTTGTGTCTCCATCGGAAAATCTGTCAGGCATTATAAGATAGAGGACATCTGAGGCATCGAATCCGGGGTTGTCGGCCGGATTCCATGTGCGTTTTTTTAGTTCATAGCCGATGGTCTGTTTCTGTTTGCCTTTGCTGAATGTGACCGGTATGGTGCCCGGAACTGTCTGCGGGTCAACTGTCAGGTAAACGACTTTGTAGTCGGATGATCCGTCGAGGTCGGCTATTCCGGCTATTTTCACGCCAGGGTAGTCGATATTCATATCGGCATTTTTAACTTCGTTGCCGTAGATAAACAGCTGTAGAGTGTCGTTTGTCATGCCGGTCCACCAATATGGCGGTTCAACAGATGTTACAATCGGGGCTTTTTTCGCACAGATGCCTGAAAGTGCCAGTGTGGCGACAAGCAGTGACAGAATGGTTCTTTTCATCATGGTATTTCAGTTACAATTATTGTCGGGATGTTTTGTCTATTATATCCTGAATGACAAGTGCAGCGAGGTTGAGTCCGAAAATAGCGGTGACGTGCGCTATCGATCCGTTGGCGCGGCCGGAGGTCATATCGTCGGAGTTGTTTTCAATATGGTTTCTGACAAGTTCCGGCGAATAGACGCATTTGAATTTACGGCGTGGGAATGTTCCGTTTTTCTTGAACATGCGTCGTAATGAAGCTGCCAGAGGGCATCCCTGAACTTTCCAGAATTCGGTGACACCAATGTGCAAAGGGTTTATTTTCAACGCCGCACCCATTGATGAAAATAGTTTTGTGCCTTTGGTTGATGTGGCATGCAGGATAAGTGCTGCTTTATCTCTGAGGCTGTCTATGGCATCAATGACGTAGTCATAGTTCTCAAGCTTGAATTCGGTGGCGGTATCCTCGCTATAGAACCGGTGGATTGGCGTGACGTTGCAGTCAGGGCTGATTTCGCGTATACGCTCGGCCATGGCGTCGACTTTGATTCTACCGACAGTAGCGGTCGTAGCCATGAGCTGGCGGTTGATGTTGGTAATGCACACGCAATCGGAATCGACCAGAGTGATGTCTTTGATGCCGCTTCTTACCAGGCTTTCCACACACCAGCTTCCGACTCCGCCTACTCCAAAGACGATCACCCGCGCACGGCCAATGGCTTCAATTGCTTTGTTGCCGAGCAGAAGCCTGTTGCGCTGAAAAATTGAATCGGTCATTTATTTAAAGAGGATGATATAAAGATTGGACTATATAAATCTTAAAAGGTTTAAAAGATGTAAAAATAAAGCACTTTGAAAATTAAAGAGACAGCACCGGTTCAGGCGCAGTCTCTGTTGTCGTATTAAAATTCTGACAGAGAGCAATCAGTTGTTTTCGGGACGAAGCTTTCTCACAGTCACAGCGGTCTGCCACATCTCGCTTTCGCGAAGCGATTTGAGTTCTTCCTCCAGGCGGTCGCGATAGTCCGGGCGAGAGTTGGCATCAATAGATTTCTGTGCTTCTGTTCCTTCTTTTACGCTCTGATAGAGGCTCTGCACGACTGGTTTGATCGCGTCGTGGAACGGTCCCATCCAGTCAAGCGCACCACGCTGCGCAGTGGTTGAGCAGTTGGCATACATCCAGTCCATGCCGTTCTGGGCAAAGAGAGGCATGAGTGACTGTGTGAGTTCTTCGACAGTCTCATTGAAAGCCTCGGACGGAGTGTGCCCGTTTTCGCGCAATACTTCATACTGGGCGAGCAGAAGTCCCTGAATGGCACCCATGAGCGAACCACGCTCACCAGTGAGATCACTTACAGCCTCACGCTGGAAAGTTGTCTCAAAAAGGTAGCCTGAACCGATGCCGATACCGATAGCGAGTGTGCGGTCGAGAGCCCGGCCGGTGTAGTCCTGATATATTGCAAAAGAGGAGTTTAGGCCTCGGTTTTCGAGGAACATTGTGCGTAGCGAGGTGCCAGATCCTTTTGGAGCCACCATGATCACGTCGATGTCGGCCGGAGGAACCACGCCTGTGCGGTCGTTCCATGTGATGCCGAATCCATGGGAGAAGTACAGTGCTTTGCCGGCTGAGAGATATGGCTTGATGTGAGGCCATACGGAGATTACAGCAGCATCGGAGAGGAGGCACATGATGATGGACGCTTTCTCACAGGCTTCTTCGATGCCGAAGAGGGTCTCTCCAGGTTTCCATCCGTCGGCTATCGCTTTTTCGTAGGTTTTTCCAGGGCGCTGTCCGATAATAACATTGAAGCCGTTGTCGCGTAGATTAAGGCTTTGTCCGGGTCCCTGAACGCCGTAGCCGATTACTGCGATGGTCTCGTCTTTGAGAACTTCGTGAGCTTTTTCAAGTGTAAATTCCTCGCGTGTGACAACTGTCTCTTCCACGCCGCCAAAATTCAGTTTAGCCATTAGAGAATGTATTATTGTATTTATTATTTCTTGTTACGGGTATCACGGTGAGCCAGAAATTCTGATACATGCTCGACCGGATCTTTTGTGACACAAACGGGCCCTGACCTAACAAACTGGCGTATGCCGTATTCTTTGAGTTCGTCGAACAGGGATTCAGTCTCGTCGCCGTGCCCTGATTTCTCGATGACGGTGTAATCTTCGGTTATGTCGAGAATGCGGGCATTGTGCCGGCGAATGATTTTTTCAAGAAACTCCTCGTTCAGCAGGCAGGATGTGGAAACCTTGTAGAGCGCAACTTCCTGCCAGATTATGTCTTCGTCGGTATAAAGGTAGGCTTTTATTACGTATATCTCTTTTTCGATCTGAGCTACAATTTTTTCCATTATCGGCCGGTCGGCGTAGCATGTGACTGTTGTTTTCATTACGCCGGGGATCGATGTGCGGCTTGCGCCTATGCTCTCGATGTTGACATGGCGGCGCGTGTAGACCACCGCGATGAGACTGAGAATGCCGACTGTATTCTCTGAAAATACTGTGATTGTGAAAAGTCGCTTTTCCATAAAATTGCAGGTTCAACGGAATACAGGTATTTCATAGAGGCAGTTGGGTGCCAGAAGCATCTTGTCGATCGAACCACCTATAGGAATCATGGGGAATATCTTGTCGACCGGATCGATGTTTACGTTAAGCAGGTAAGGCCCGTCGTGGTTGAGCATACGGCTGATCGCATCGTCGAGCTGGGTGCGTTCTTCAACGCTTTCGGCCTCAATGCCGTAGGCCGACGCGATCTTTATGAAGTCGGGGTTGACCATCGGTGTATAGGAGAAGCGGTTGTTGAAGAACAACTCCTGCCACTGGCGTACGTTGCCGAGGAAATCGTTGTTGAGGATCACAATCTTGACAGCAATGTTATTTTCCATGATTGTGCCGAGTTCCTGCATTGTCATCTGGAATCCTCCGTCGCCAACGAAAACTACAACCTCACGATCAGGAACTGCCAGCTTGGCACCGACAGCGGCCGGGACACCGAAACCCATTGTGCCGAGTCCGCCGGATGTGATGCAGCTGCGAGGAGAGGAGAAGCGGAAATAACGGGCACCGAACATCTGATTCTGTCCGACATCGGTCACCATAATCGCATCGTTGTTGGTCGCTTCTGATACTTTTCGCACGACTTCGCCCATTGATATTGTAGACCCTGGCGCACGATATAGCTGGTTGTTTATAACCATTTCCTGTTCGGCCTGGTCTATCTGGACGAATGATTCAATCCAATGAGTGTGGCTGGCGGGTTTTACTCGGTCGACGATTGCCCGTAGGGCCTGTCGGGCATCGGCATGTATGGAAAGCACCGGATGGATGAGTTTTCCTATTTCCGAAGCATCTATGTCGATGTGTATAATCTGGGCCTGTTTTGCGTAGGTGTCGAGGTTGGCTGTCGCACGGTCGTCGAATCTCATTCCGACTGCCAGTATTACGTCGGCCCGGTTTGTGCATACGTTGACGCTCAGGTTACCATGCATTCCTACCATGCCTTTGTTCAGAGGATGTGCGGTAGGAACGGCTGAAAGTCCGAGCAGTGTTGATGCAACGGGCATGTCTACTTTTTCAATAAGCTCGAGTACTTCTTGTTCTGCCGATGACAGGATGACACCCTGGCCGATTATCATCAATGGCTGTTCGGCGGTTTCAAGTATCTCACAAGCAAGCTGAATTTTATCGTCGTCGAGCTCCGGCACCGGTTCGTAGGAACGTATGAAATCGCATTTTGAGTATTCCTGCCAGTGCATTGTGCCAGTCTGCGCGTCCTTCGGGATGTCGATTATGACGGGACCAGGACGTCCGGTCGATGCTATGTGAAATGCGCGAGCTACAGCCCATGGGATTTCTTCGGCCGACCGTACCTGTATTGCCCATTTCGAGATCGGGTTTGTGATGTCGATCATGTCGGTTTCCTGGAATGTGTCGGATCCGAGATTGGTTGTCGACACCTGTCCGGTTATTACGATAAGAGGGGTTGAGTCCATCTTTGCATCGGCAATACCGGTTATTAGGTTTGTGGCACCCGGGCCTGATGTGGCTATGACTACTCCGGGACGTCCGGTAGCCCGTGCGTATCCTTGTGCGGCATGTATGGCACCCTGCTCATGACGAGTGAGGATGTGGTTTATCTTACCGCGGTAGTCATAAAGCTCGTCGTAGACCGGCATGATCGATCCGCCGGGATAACCGAATACAAGATCGACGTTCTCACATGCCAGACTTCTGAGTAAGGCCTGACTGCCGGTAATTATTTTTTTTGCCATATATCGCTATGGTTGTGATGTTTTCAAATGTCACCTCTCACGCCTCCCTTGTCGGCCGAAGTGACCATTGCGGCGTAGGCTCTGAGTGCTTTGCTGACGTGCCGGACGCGCCTATGTGGCGTGAAGGCAGCCTTGCCGCGTGCTTCTTCATTTTTTCGCCGTGATGCAAGTTCTTCGTCGGATACATTGACAGATATTGTGCGTGACGGAATATCGATTGTTATCATATCACCGTCGCGCAACAGGCCGACTTCGCCTCCTGCAGCTGCTTCGGGAGAGATATGGCCGATTGAAAGGCCGGATGTACCTCCTGAGAAACGACCGTCGGTAATCAGTGCGCAGGCTTTTCCAAGATGTTTGGACTTTATATAGCTTGTGGGATAGAGCATCTCCTGCATTCCCGGTCCACCTTTGGGACCTTCGTGGATTATGACAACAACATCTCCGGCTTTGATTTTGTCTCCGAGAATTGCCTCTACCGCTTCGTCCTGTGACTCAAATACCCGGGCCGGGCCTTCGAAGTGGAAAAGGGATTCGTCGACACCGGCAGTCTTTACAACACATCCGTCTTTGGCGATGTTGCCATGCAGTACCGCAAGTCCTCCGTCGTTTACGTAGGCGTGTGCTATATCGCGGATACAGCCGGAGATGCGATCAGTGTCAAGTGATGAGTAATAGGACATCTGTGAACCCATCTCGAGCGAGTGTTTCTCGGCAGGAGCGCTTTTCCACAGTTCTTCGGCTTTATCGTCGAATTTATTTCCGTCGACAGCCCATCGGTCGATTGCTTCACCAAGTGTAATCCGGTCTACACGGTTTACCGAGGTGTCGATAAGTCCGCCTTTGGCAAGACATGACATGATCGATATGATTCCGCCGGCACGGTTTACATCCTGCATGTGATAGGATGAGTTCGGCGCTACCTTGCACAGAACCGGGGTGCGGCGTGACAGCATGTCGATATCTTCGATCGTGAAGTCGGCACCGGCTTCATTGGCAATAGCCAGTAAGTGCAGGACGGTGTTGGTTGATCCACCCATGGCAATGTCGAGGGTCATGGCGTTGAGCATGGCCTGACGGGAAGCTATGGAACGGGGCAGCACCAATGTGTCGCCGTCGCGATAGTAAGCGTAGGTGTTCTCAACGATCTGTCTGGCAGCTTTACGGAACAGGTCGGTTCGGTTTAAGTGTGTAGCCACTATGGTGCCGTTGCCAGGCAGAGCGAGTCCGATCGCTTCGTTTAGAGAGTTCATCGAGTTTGCGGTGAACATGCCGGAGCAAGAACCGCATGTAGGGCATCCTTTCTTTTCGAGCAGTGCCACAGAGTCGTCGTCGACGGAGGGGTCGGCAGCATCTACCATTACATCGATAAGGTCAAGCGCGCGTTCTCCGATACGTCCGGCTTCCATCGGTCCGCCTGAAACAAATATCGCAGGAATGTTAAGCCTCATGGCAGCCATGAGCATTCCAGGAGTGATTTTGTCGCAGTTTGAAATGCACACCATCGCATCGGCTTTGTGGGCATTTACAACATATTCGACACTGTCGGCAATAAGATCACGCGACGGAAGCGAGTAGAGCATTCCGTCATGGCCCATCGCTATACCGTCGTCGATGGCTATGGTGTTGAACTCGGCGGCAAAGCAACCGAGTTTCTCTATTTCTTTCTTGACTATCTGACCGATCTCATGCAGATGCACATGTCCGGGTACAAACTGTGTGAAAGAATTGACAATGGCAATTATAGGCTTTCCTATCTGCTCTTCTTTCATGCCGTTGGCACGCCATAGAGCGCGTGCTCCGGCCATGCGGCGTCCACCTGTGCTTGAATGACTACGTAATGGATACACCATACGATCTTATGTTTTATCCTATTTGAAACCTTCGTGAGAATTTGAAAAATCCAAGAATAGATCCTCGATTTTCTGCAAAATTATTATTGACAGGTATAAAAAACAAATAAATGCACAAGAAAAGACGGTGTGTGCATAAATCTGTAAATCTTTATAAAAAACGATGGGATGTGGTTAATGTGTTATATATTTAAGCCGGATCTTTTAGTTTAATTGAAAAACGGATATTATGGATAGTCTTATATTAGAACTTACTGACATAAAGATCACGTTGTCGTCAACGATATTCAAACTTTTGCTGAGCCTGGTGCTCGGTTCGGTAGTGGGTCTTGAACGTAAACGCAAGGGGCAGTCGGCCGGTATCAGGACATTCGCACTTATATCGATGGGTGCGACTCTTGCAATGATAATCTCAATATATGTCCCTCAGGAATATATGGGACATACAGAGAACGGTGATCCCGGCCGTATTGCCGCACAGGTGCTGTCGGGGATCGGTTTTCTTGGCGCCGGTGCGATAATACAGATGAAGGGATCGGTACGGGGTCTTACAACTGCTGCCGGAATATGGATGGTGGCTACTATCGGTCTTGCCGTGGGTGTGGGGATGTATGTCGTGTCGGTTGTCGCGACACTGTTGATTCTTTTTATCCTTGTGCAGCTTGAGCGGATTGAAAAACGTGTTTCATTGGGATCGGAATCACGTATAATCAGGCTTAAGGTCGGTGCTATTGTTGTAGATATGGAGCCGTACCGTAAAGCATTGGCCCGACATAATGTGCATTTATCGAATCTCTATGTGGAGTATGACTACGAGAAAGGAGTCTCACATCTAAATCTTATCGTGCTTGTCAGAGAAAATACCGATTACATAAAGCTGTGCGAGACTTTGCGTCCACTCAATCCGACGCAGACGATCACGCTTGCCAATCAGGTCTCATTCTGATATCTTATGGCTATATGGAAAGTCTATACATGGACTGCATAGGAGGCCGCTAACTGACGGTGACATGCGGTAACATCTTTTATGAAAATATGACAGGTCATGTCAGTGGCATTCTTTTTGCTTAGTTGTTATCAGTAATAAACAATCCAGCAAAATAAATTTAAAAATAATATGTCAAAGCAAACAGGAACAATCGGGGTAACGACTGAAAATATTTTCCCCGTCATAAAAAAGTTTCTTTACAGCGATAACGAAATATTTTTGCGCGAACTGGTTTCCAATGCAGTGGACGCAACACAGAAGCTTCGAACTCTCGGATCATTCGGCGATTTCAAGGGGGATCTCAACGACATGAACGTCAAAGTGACTGTCGATAAAGAAGCCGGCACTCTCACTGTGAGTGACCACGGCATAGGCATGACAGCCGACGAGATTGAGAAATATATCAATCAGATCGCATTTTCAGGGGCTGAAGAGTTCCTCGAGAAATTCAAAGATAACGCTAACGCTATTATCGGGCACTTCGGACTCGGATTCTATTCGGCATTCATGGTGGCCAAGAAGGTCGAGATTGTATCACTTTCGTACAAAGACGGAGCCGAGGCTGTGAAGTGGGAGTGTGACGGCTCGCCGGTATTCACGATGGATGCCGCAGAGAAGAAGGATCGCGGCACCGATATAATACTGCATATAGATGAAGAGAACAAGGAGTTTCTCGAGCAGAGCCGTATCGACTCGTTGCTGAAGAAGTACTGCCGCTTTCTGCCGGTGCCTGTCGTAAGCGGCAAGGAGAAGGAGTGGAAGGATGGCAAGTATGTGGATACAGACCGTGACAATATCATAAACATCACGGAACCTGCCTGGACTAAAAAGCCGTCGGATCTGACGCGTGAGGATTACCTGAATTTTTATCACGAACTTTATCCCAGCCAGGATGATCCTCTGTTCTGGATTCATCTAAATGTGGATTATCCGTTTAAGCTCACCGGCATACTTTATTTCCCGAAGATAAAAAACAACTTTGAGATCAATAAGAACCGCATACAGCTTTATTCCAATCAGGTGTTTGTGACAGACTCGGTGGAAGGTGTAGTGCCTGAGTTCATGATGCTGTTGCAGGGTGTGATAGACTCTCCTGATATTCCGTTGAATGTGTCGCGCAGCTATCTGCAGAGTGATGCCGCAGTCAAAAAGATTTCAGGATATATCACCAAGAAGGTCGCATCGCGTCTGGATGAGATTTTCCGTGCCGACCGTGCCGATTATGAGCAGAAGTGGGACGACATAAAGATTTTTATCGAGTACGGTATGCTTACCGATGAGAAGTTCTGTGAGTCGGCCATGAAGTTCATGCTTCTGAAGGATACCCAGAATAAGTATTATACACTTGATGAATACCGCACGCTTGTCGAGGCGGAGCAGACCGACAAGGACGGCAATGTGGTATACCTCTATGCTACGGATGTGACAGCCCAGTATGCATACATACAGAATGCTGAAAGCCGCGGCTATGATGTGCTTGTGATGGATGGCCAACTTGACTCCCACTTTATAGGGCTTCTTGAACAGAAACTTGAAAAGACCCGTATTGTGCGTGTCGACAGTGATATAATCGACAATCTGATACAGAAGGAGTCTAAAAAGAGTGTGGATCTTAATGAGATAGAGCGCAGCATACTCACAACGGCATTCTCTTCGCAGATACCGGTTGTGGATAAGGCCAATTTCCTTGTTGTGTTTGAAGCGATGAAGGAGAGTGATGCGCCTGTGATGGTGACTCAGAATGAGTATATGCGCCGTATGAAAGAGATGGCGGCCATGCAGCCCGGAATGAATTTCTACGGCGAGATGCCTGACAGCTACAATCTGGTTGTGAATACTGAAAATCCGCTTGTGAAGTCGATAAGCAGGGATGCTGAGGATACTCTGAAGGAAACGGTAGAGCCGCTTGCCAAGACTGTAGCTGATAAGAATAAGGGAATATCGGATCTGAGAGCATCGGCTAAGGATGGCAAGCTCAGCGACGAGGATCAGGCGAAAGTGAATGCGCTGGAGGCAGAAGTAGACAAGGCGCGTAAGGAGGAAGAGTCAGTTGTGAAGGAATATGCCGACGGCAAGGAGCAGATAAGGCAGATGATCGATCTTGCCTTGCTCGCTAACGGTTTGCTTGCGGGTGCCGACCTCGGGAAATTTATCAGCCGTTCATTCAGTCTGCTGAAATAAAACGAAAGAAAGTATAGCATGAGAGTGGAGCGTCCCGCAAAATTTTGCGGGACGCTCTGTCGTGAAATGGTATGAATGAAGTAACTTTGCGGATATGGAACAGGAATTTGACTCCGGACTTCTTGAATCGGCTGTGACTGAGCTGTCGCGTCTGCCGGGCATCGGCCGAAAGACAGCGCTAAGGCTTGCATTGCATCTTCTCCGTCAGGATAAAAGTGTGGGTGAGGCGCTTGGTGAATCAATAGTAAATCTTTGTGACGGTATAAAATACTGCAGCAAGTGTCATAATATATCGGAAGATGAATTATGTCCGATATGTGCCAATCCACTGCGTGATCATCACACGGTGTGTGTGGTCGAATCGGTGAAGGATGTGATGGCTATTGAAAATACCAGGCAGTATCAGGGGGTGTATCATGTGTTGGGAGGCCTGATCTCGCCTATTGACGGTGTCGGTCCCGATCAATTACAGATAGATTCTCTTGTCGAGCGAATAAAAAGCGGCGGGGAGGTCGAGGAGGTGATAATGGCTCTTAGCGCTACGATGGAGGGTGAAACCACCGGATTTTACATATATAGAAGACTTGGTGACACTAATGTGAAGGTGACACAGCTTGCACGTGGACTTGCTGTGGGCAATGATCTTGAATACACCGATGAGATTACTCTCGGCCGTTCGCTTGCCGGCCGCACGCTATTCAGTGAATCGGTATGACAATAGACCACATATATCTGCGTGCGCCAGAACCGGAGGATGTGGACCGGCTTTTTTTATGGGAAAATGACAGTGAAGACGGGCTGCACGGACATTGGGCCCGTGCACCGCTTTCGCGATTTCAGATATGGGAGTATGTGAACAGCTATGATGCGAACCCTACAACCCAGGACGGTCTGCGGCTTATGGTAGTTTGTGGCGGTGAGACAGTCGGCACAGTGGATCTATATGACATAGATCTGTACAACCGTCATGCATCGATAGGCATTTATATTAGCCGACAGTGGCGCGGCAAGGGTATAGGGAAACTTACGATAGAATCTGTGGAGACTTACGCATCGGGTAAGCTCGGTCTACACTCGCTTTCGGCTTATTGTATCGGCGATAATGTTGTGAGTCACCGGCTTTTTGAGGTTGCAGGGTTTGAGATTGCCGGACGACTGAAAGAAAATGTAAGGATAGGTAAGAGATATCATGACATGGATATCTTTAATAAGATACTTTGAATTACCGAATGGTGCGCTCAAGCCATTGCAGAATTGTCTGAAGTGTTGCGTCACTCACGTCGCCGGGTAGTGTGGCATATTCCTGGGGCATGCCGGTAGTGCATTGCTGAAAGAGATGGTTGTGGTTTTCGAGAATCTTTGTCTCGATATCAGGGTTCAGCTCTTTCATCGTGATGAGGTTTTGTGGCAGTACCTGAATATCTTTGCTGCCGTTTAACGCCAGACATGGTATTTTAAGTGCCTTAATATCGTCGGCCGGATCATATCGGAGCATAGAGCGGAACCATGGAGACAATATGGCAGACACCTGTTGCTGAATCTGCTCCTGTGCCTTGGATTGTTTTGACATTTCACCGAGAGCATCGTTTAATGCCATTGTAATAATGATACGGGCCGTCATGTCGGGAGTGTCGGATTTTGCTACGGACAGGATCTGTCTTTGCAGATTCTCTCCCTCCCACCGTCCGGTCATAGATACGGCCAGTGCCCGGTTCTGCGACATCGAGACAGAGTCTCCGCTCCAAGCCGGTCCGGCAAGTGTTATTATAAATCTTATGCCAGAGTTCTTCGCTCCTATCCTGACAGCACATGTTCCTCCCGACGAGTGTCCTATTATGCCTTTGGGCGCTTCCGGCAGTATGGAATCCAAGACTTGTATTCCGGCTATTATGTCGTCGACATCGGATTGTAAAGTCGCATTCTTTGCATCATCGGGATTTGAGAAACCACGGTCATCCATACGAAGCACAGCATAGCCATTGGCCGACAGAAATTCCGAAATGGTCCTGAATGGTTTTTTGCCAAAAATTTCCTCGTCGCGGTTCTGTATACCGCTGCCTGTCGCAAGTATTACAGCCGCTTTTGGTTCATCGTTAGGCAATGTCAGAGTCGCTCCCATGGCCACTCCGTCGGTGGCTCTGACAGTTATTTCTTTTTCAGAAAAATCCCGGCAGAATGCAGGCCAGTTAATAATTGCCGCTAATAATAAAAAGAATAACTGTCTTTTCATGTTAAGTTGTAGATAATATTTAATTTGTTGCTAAAATAGCTGCTTAAAATAAAATATGGAAATAAATTGTATTTTGTATTGGAAGTTTTGTATATTGGCTGCGAGGACTTGACTGAAGGTCGCGTTATTTCCGATAAATAAATATGAAAAAGTATGTGCAGTTTTTTTGAAGGCTTTTATGTAAAATGTCAGATTATATTGGCGGTGTTTTGCCTGGCGGTTTCATGTACTACGTCGAGAACGGTGGTTTCAGAAAAAGTCAATCTGGCAAAGTATGAGTATGTTTCGATCATCAACAATGACACTTATCATATACCTGCGGAACTGATGGAGTATGAAATACAGCTGTTTGATGCTGTAGAGGCTTCGGGTATGCGTCTGGTGAGTGACTGGCGCATACCGGGCCTAACATCACAAGAGCAGGACAAACTCTTAATAGTCAAGTATGGCGTGACTTCGCTACCGGAGGAAACGATAGTGACTGTGAATTTCATAGATTATTTGACCGGACGTCCTGTGGCGTCATGCAGCGGTGCATCGTCGAGTCTTGGCATAAGTCATTCGGCAGACATGAAAGGTGCGATAAAAAATGTCGCCAGGCAGATTTCAGAGACATTTAAGAAATAAATCAGAGAAGATGAGATTGTACTGTAAGTTTATGGCAAAGGCACTTATGGCTTCGACAGTGTTCGTGTCCATGACAGGTTGTGATGATGAAAAGGATGATTTTATCGATGAACCAACAGAAACGAGTACTATTGTGTCTGGAAAAGTGATTGAACCGGACGGCACTCCGATTCCCGGTATTCAGGTAACTATGGATTATCAGACATCAGGCCTTGCAGGACAAATTCTTAAACACAAGTCTAAATCGGTCACTGATAAAAGCGGATCTTATAGGCTTATTTTTGAGATAGCTGATGACAAGGCAGGTGGTAATGTCCTGAAAAATTATAAACTTAGGTTTGATCTGAGTACTCTACCATCAGACAAGTATCTGGTTTATCCGTCGGATTTTTATCAGGAGAGCGATGAAGCCGAGCTTACATCATATTTTGATGAAGATGGAAAAGAGGGGACCACGGTGACATACAATGTTTCGATACCACGTAAGAAAATGCTGAAGCTTAAAGTAAAGTGTGAAGGTGGTGTAGATGATAATGTGCGGTATGCGATTACAAATAGTGTGGCATATGGAGGGGATTGGCACCCGGAATTATCAAGTGGTAGCGACGGGCAGGTGACAATGATGTATCCTGTGGAATTTACAGCGACAGGAGATGGTACGGTGGCCATACCATGCGCTATAGACGCGTTAAATGTGTTTGAGCTAACGATGAAAGGAGAGAATGATGCGTTTTATCATCCGATATCAGACAGGAAAGAGATAAAGGTAACATCGGAAACTCCTGAAGAGATGACAATGACATGTTATATTGTGCCACAGGAATGTCGATTCAAAATAAAAAAGATCAAGCATAGCCAGCTGATGGATGATGAGTACCCACTTCCTGCGCCTTTCGATATGGTTTCAATCATGGTTGCCGACGGGAAAGATGATTTTTCGATCAGACCGTCGTATGTGCAGTTTTATGATTCGATAGTATGGAGTGCCGAGGGGCTGCCTGATACCTACAAGGTTTATCGAAAAGATAAAGACGGGGACAGCTCTTCGGAACATTTCGCGTCGTACGTCGGAACTTATTTTTATGAGGCCGGTAGCAGGATGAATTATCTGACAGGATATCGCGGCGGTAATGCCGTTTATGCAGATTCGGCACAAATAACGCTTTATGAACGTGATTTTCTGTGTTTTGACTGGAAGAATGGAAGTGTGTCGCTGACAGATTACCACTCGACTGTGTATAACAGACTCGATACAGAATATGAGTATATGGTAAAACATACATCGGAATCAGACGGGACGAGATATGTGGAAATCAGGGTTCCACAAAAAAACGAGGAAAATGAAGCTGCTTACTTATCAAGATCGCAAGCCGGCTTGCGTGCGTTATTGCATAAATGCGTAGGAGAAAAGGTTGAAGCTGATCTGCTGAAAACAGCTGGCTCGTTCAAATGTCTGCCTGCTTCTGTTGATCCAATGGAGTACTATGAGAATAAATCAACCCGAATTATGATTCTTCATAAACCGGAAACAGAGCATTCGGCTGAGCAATATTATGTGCACGCCGAGAGTAAGTGACTGTTCAGCGACTGGAAAAGCGGGAAAGTGCGATTGTCAGTACTTCGCGCTGTATGGCAGATCGTGAGATCGCATTCAAGATAAGATATAATGTTCCTGACGATAATGCCTGCAATGGGAACACAATCCAGGGTGATAATGAAGTATCAAGCAATATTACCGCAGGAACAACTGCCATAAGAGAAGAAACCAAAGATGGAACCGCATCGGTTATAAAGTCCCTTGGAGTCGCTCCGGATACTGATGAGGACAGAATGAGTGTGTAGATCCACGCGACAATAGAGGCTATAATCTGTCCGGCAAGCATTATCTGAAGTCCTGCAAACGGTATTTGCGGAATTTCAAGGTTTAAGAGGGGAATAGTGGCGACAAGTGCGACAAGAGCAGTGATGTCACGGACTATCTCGACTTTTACAATAAGACGGGCACAGCCGCGTGCAACTATATAGTTGTTGTAGGAGGTGGTGACGAGGTAGAATATGCCACGGATGAGCAGAAGTTGAAAGAGAGGAACGGCATCATCCCATTTCGGGCCAAACAAAGCGTGAAAGAGAGGAAGTGCCATCGCCGAAAGAATAATCATCGACGGGAAGGTCACGTAGGCGGTGAAACGGTTAAGACGTCTGGCTATCGCTGAAAATCGTTCGGACTGATTCTGCGCGTCGGAAAGAGCCGGCATGAATGAAGACTGAAAAACCTGCACAAGTGACATTATACCCATTTTGCTCCATTTATCGGCCTGAGTGTAACATCCGAGAGGGATCATGCCCGATCGGTTGCCTATGATAAATGAGTATATGTTTTGAAAAAGGGTGTTTAGAAAGGATGTGAAAAGCATTGAGCCTCCTATTGCAAAGAAGCTGCGTAGCGATTGCCATGAAATGCGTAGCATTGGTCTCCAGTGACCGGCACACCAGAGGTATACGCTTTTTATGCTGCCAAGAGTGAGTGTCTGCCATACCAATGCCCATGCTCCATAACCGGCAACAGCACACCAGATGCCTACGGCCGCTCCGGTTATGAGTCCGGCGGTATTTGCCAGGGCTACAGGCTTAAGAGAGAGTTGCTTGTTGAATCTGTTTGCAGGAACAAGAGCCGTTGCGTTGACAATGAAAGACAGGAACAAGACTCTTGACATTGGTATAAGACGCATGTCATCGCCATACCAACTGGCTATGAGAGGAGCCGCAAAGTAAAGAATAATGTATATGGCAATAGCAACGAGAATGTTGAACCACAGGACACTGCTGTAGTCAAGGCTGGTAGGGGATTTGCGCTGCAACAGGGCAGGCATGAATCCACTGTCGATTATTAGTGATGCAAAAGCCTGAAAAACAAGGATAGCACCGACAAGGGCAAAATCCTCGACAGAAAGTATGCGTGCGAGAATTATGCCTGTAACGCCATAAAGAACTTGTGTACCAACCCGATCAAATATATTCCACTTGACAGAGTTGGCCGTCAGTGCCTTAATGTTTTTCGTAGATGTCATTGATGATCTACGGCTTCAATCTTTACACCTGCTCCTCGGTTTTTTATATCGGCGGGATTTCCGGCATAATATACAAGTCCGGATCCTGCTCCCATAATCGACAGGGATTGTGATGCATGGCAATCGACGGTGCCAGTGCCGAGCAATGTGCATTTCACTTCGTTGGCGATGAGCGAGCCTGCCAGGATCGAGCCCGTTCCAGTGCAATTAAGTTTGGCAATGTCGCATTTGCCGTTGACGGTGACTGATCCGTGGCCAAGTTTGCATGCTACCTCAACCTGATTGGACTCGATGTTGCGTATGGAAATGGATCCGTTGCCGGTTTGTTTGGCTTTGAATACCGGGCATGAGTTTATGCCAAGAACACGTACGACGGAATCACCTTCGTTTTCGATTGATGTGAGCTGTCGGGATCTTACAGTGACCCGATTGATTTTACCGCTGAAATTACGTGGCTCAAGCGATATTGAGAGTTTCCCTTTTGTGGTGAGATCGAATGTCAGAGCTTCAACAAGCTCTTTTGAACCGGTAAATGTGATTACACCGCTTGAATCGTTACTGCACACATAGTCGACCGGTATGCCGTGGCGTATGCGTATCTGCGAAAATTCACCAAGCTTTAGAGTGTATGGTGCTTCGGCAGTCTGTGCAAAAGCGGTCAGCAACGTAGTGAAAAGAACGAGAGCAAGGAGCGGGAGACGATGTTTCATGATGCCTGTAATGATTCTTGAACTTGGGAAAGGATCTGCAGCAGTTCGTCGAGAGTGGATGCCTGAAGCATGGCTATGCGTGTAGGGCGGAATGACGGAATGCCTTTGAATATGGGTGATGCGGCAAGGTGCCGGCGTATGTGGAGTATGCCACGATATTCGTCGATTCGTGACACGCTCTCGAGGATCTGTCGCTTAAGGAGACCGAATTTTTCGGCTATACCGATCTGCGGGATATTTCGATCGGGGTGTACGGCTGCCTGAATATCGGAGAAGATCCATGGAGCACCGATGGATGCACGTCCGACAAGAATGCCGTCGACTCCATATCGGTCGAAAGCTTCAAGTGCTTTTTCAGGAGTAGTGATGTCTCCATTGCCAATAATTGGAATATGTAGTCTCGGATTGTCCTTAACACGTGCGATCTCTTCCCAGTCGGCTTCGCTGGTGTACATCTGTGAGCGAGTGCGTCCATGAACGGTGAGAGCCTGAATGCCGCAGTCCTGTAGCTGTTCGGCGAGCTGAACAATGATTTTGCTGTTACAGTCCCATCCGAGTCTGGTCTTGACTGTGACCGGCAGATCTACGGCATTGACAACTGCACGTGTGATGTCCAGCATTTTAGGTATGTCGCGCAATAGTCCGGCTCCGGCTCCTTTTCCTGCTACTTTTTTAACCGGACATCCGAAATTTATGTCGATGAAGTCGGGGCAGGCCTGAGCAGCCATGCGTGCGGCTTCGGCCATAGGCTCTGGCTCGCGTCCATAGATCTGTATGGCAGCCGGCCGCTCGTTCTTATCAATTGACAGTTTGCGTATTGTAGAGGGTATATTGCGTACAAGTGCCTCGGCAGAAACAAACTCGGTGTAGACCATGTCGGCACCCTGTTCCCGACATATAAGCCGGAAAGAGCGGTCGGTGACGTCTTCCATCGGAGCAAGACCTACAGGACGGTCTCCAAGATCAATTTTGCCTATTTTCATATATCGTTTAGGGTGCTATGGTCTAATCAGACAGTTGAATTTCTCCTGAACATGGCAAGGCATACGGCACATGCCGTAGCCACATTAAGCGACTCCACATGATCGGCAGGGGCGTAGGACGGTATTGTGAGGCGACGGTCGACAGCTGCTTCTATTTGCGGGGATATGCCGTTGCCTTCGTTGCCTAAAATAATCATAGCGCCGGATGGTGGTAGTGGAGAGTGAAGCAGATCGTCGCCTTGCATGAATGTGCCACAGATAGGCGTGCCATGTAATTTCAGGTCATCGATAACCGATGTCAGATCTACGCGATGAACCGAGACACGCCCCAAAGCGCCCATTGAGGCCTGTACGACTTTGGGTGAGTAGCAGTCGACGGTGTGTGCGGAGCAAAAAAGATGCCTGACACCCCACCAGTCGCATAAGCGGATTATTGTGCCGAGATTTCCAGGATCCTGTACGTCGTCGAGTGCAACTGTGAGTTGTGCCGAGATTTCATCACTTGCAGGGACGGGTATGTTAGGTATCGCGAATGTGGCAACAACCGGTTGCGGTGTCGATAGAGAGGATATGCGGTCAATATCGATTTTCTTTGCGGAGAAGGTATTTACTCCGGGAGATACAGGAAAGCCGGGATGTTGTTCCCACCAGGCATTTGTGGCTATGATGTCACGCATACCGCCAGGCATAGCGGCATTCATCTCACTCACGGCACGGATGCCTTCTACAAGAAAGAGAGAAGAGGCTTTACGCCCTTTGGCTGTGGACAGGGAAGCAAACAGTTTGCGCTGGTTGACGGTCAACTCGTTCATTTCGCATCTTTTTTAAGCCTGACGATAAGGACCACTGTGAGGATTATGCTGATTGCCAATGCTATCATGGATGATGTGGATCCGAATGGATCAGCGCCGATCGTTTCGATAGCCATATCTTGTCCGGAACGGGATTCAATCCATTTTGAGACAACTACTAACGAGTTGTTTACAGCATGTACGATAATCGGAATCCACAGGCATCGCGTCCACCATACAAGATAACCGAAGTAGGCACCGAGAATCATGCGAGGTATAAATCCGAAAAACTGGAAGTGAATCGCACTGAAAATAAATGCAGTAAGCCAGATTGCGATGTGTGGATTGATGTTTCTGAGCAATAGCAGTTTCTGCAAGGCTCCGCGGAAAAAGAGTTCTTCGGATATCCCTGCAAGCAGACCGACAATGAGTATTGAAAGAATGAGTGCCATGGGCGAGGTGGAGACGAAGAATGTCTCAATCGCATTGTTGGCATTGTTTTCAAGAGCCCTTAGTTTTGTCTCAAGACCGGCAAGATTTTCCGGAAAGTGTATGCCCTCGTTCCATGCTACGATGCAGTTGAGAAGTGGAAGTGCCGCAAGCAGTGTGATGACTGCAATGAGGAGCGGCCTGACACCGGGAGCTGATTCGATGTCAAGGAAGCGGGCCGGAAGTCTTGTCATGAATATGGCCGTAACAACTGCCGGAGTGATAAAAATGAGCAGATCCTGAATGACGATGGAAATGCGCATAGCCGCAACGTCATTAGCCATGTGTGATACAAGGAGGGTGACAATGACCGATGTGATGACTGAAAGCAGGATGAAAATGCAGGCAAGCAGTCCTATTCCCATCGCAGGGCTTATGGTTGTAGCGAGACCGTTATGCTTTTTTATCATATAAGAGGAACGGGTGTGTGAGTTGTCGGTAAATATCGGTGAAATTTCCGTTGTAGTCGCGTATGTCGATAGTCTGTGATCCAGCGACCTGTAAAGTCGAGGAACGTGAGAACTGTAAGAGTGTAAGTGATGGATCTTTGCCTTGTCTTGCTGCTACACGGGCGATGCGTGAGACAGATAACCCTGCAATCGATGCCGGAAGAGAGAGACGCCGGTAATGTGAATCGGGTATCACGATTGCAAGTGTGCCTGACTTGGAGAGTATGCGCGATGCTGTTTTGATGATTGACTCCGCACTTAATGTCGCTGCATGACGTGCGTCGGCTCTTGCCGGGTCGGGAGACCGTAGGGTTTCGGTGAAATACGGCGGATTACAGATTATAAGATCTACTGGTTGTCTGATTGTATCGGCCCACTTGTTTATATCGTCGAGAACAGGATGAAGCCTGTTGCTCCAAGGTGACGCCTTGAAGTTTTCGAGTGCTTCGTCATAGGCTTTTCTGTTGTTGTCGACGGCTGTTATGTCGGCATCGGGAAACCGCTGGGCACACATTAATGCAAGAATACCGCACCCTGATCCGGCATCGACGATTGTATGCACGTCGGGACCTGGCTCCACCCATGCGCCCAACAGCAGGCTGTCGGTGGTTAGCTTCATGCCGCTGCCGCCATGCTTCAACTCAAATTGCTTAAATCTGAATACGGACTGCATGATGGGGGAGTATAGAAGGTTGATTATTCAAATTTCTTACGGTAAAAGACGAAGTCTCGGCCGAGATATTTCTCTCGTACTACGGGATTGACCGAGAGTTCCTCGCTGGTGCCCTGAAATAGAATCTTGCCCTCAAACAAAAGATAGGCGCGATCGGTTATGCGAAGCGTCTCCTGTGCATTATGGTCAGTGATGAGAATTCCGATGTTTTTCTTTTTGAGATTGTAGACTACTCCCTGTATTTCCTCAACATTGATAGGGTCAACACCGGCAAACGGTTCATCAAGCATTATGAAGTCGGGGTTGATGGCAAGACAACGGGCTATTTCGGTGCGCCGGCGTTCACCTCCGGACAGTCTTTCGCCAAGGTTTTTTCGTACATGTCCAAGGTTGAACTCGTCGATAAGGCTGTCGAGTTTGTCGCGCTGTTCGGCCGGTGTAAGTCCTGTCATCTGTAGCACGGCGCGCAGATTGTCCTCGACGGTAAGTTTGCGGAATACGGAGGCTTCCTGTGCAAGATAGCCTATGCCGTTCTGCGCACGTTTGTAGATCGGGTATTTAGTTATGTTCAGGTCGTCGAGATATATCTGGCCTTCGTTTGGGGTGATTAGTCCGACGGTCATGTAGAACGTTGTGGTCTTTCCTGCTCCGTTAGGGCCGAGCAGTCCCACTATTTCTCCTTGTTTTACGTTTATGGAGACATGGTTGGCGACAGTGCGCTGTCCGTATTTCTTGACAAGATTTTCAGTGCGTAGGACTCTGCGGCTGTCTTTATCGCCCGGTTTTTCAGGAGCCTCCTGCTCAAAAGAAAATCCAGGCGAGTCAACCGGTATGAATTCGGGCGATGAAATGTCGACCTTTGTCTCAAGAGATTCTTTAATGTTGTGAATGACGGCCATTTTCTAAATTCATTTACATGCTTTGGCTCTGCGTAGTCGAGCTTCTATAAAATCAGTGAGCAGGCCGATTGCAACTTTGTTGGTGCCACCTTGAGGAATGATGAGATCGGCAAATCTTTTTGACGGCTCGATGTATTGACAATGCATGGGTTTCAGCACCCGTTCATAGCGGTCGATCACCATCTGCGGTGTGCGTCCGCGTTCGATGCAGTCGCGTGAAATGACACGTATAAGCCGCTCGTCGGCATCGGCGTCGACAAAGCATTTTATATCCATCATATCCCGAAGTACAGGATCGCATAGGACGAGAATGCCCTCGACGATGACAACATCGCGCGGCTCAACAGTAATGGTTTCTTTCTGCCGGGTGCATGTGAGATATGAGTAGGTCGGCATCTCGATGGTCTCTCCGTCATTGAGTCTGGCAAGCTGTTGAACCAGAAGAGACCATTCGATGGACTGTGGCTCGTCGAAGTTTATTTTCTGACGCTCTTCGAGTGGTAAATAGCTGAGATCTTTATAGTAAGAGTCCTGTGGGAGAACGTTTACCTCCCCTGGTGGAAGAGCCTGTATGATGCGGTCGACAACTGTGGTTTTGCCCGAGCCTGTGCCACCTGCAATACCTATTATGAGCATGTGAATGTTGGATTTTATGGCGCTTTATCTGCACAAAACTACATAAATTCGGGATGAAGATCAAATTTTCATTACCTTTGCTATGCAATTAATAGTATCAAAACGTATCATGATATTAAATAAATGGCTTGCCAACACCGGTAAGTATTGCCTGTTCATAGGCAGGACTTTCTCGATTCCCGACAGATGGGGTGTGTTTGCCCGACGTTGTGTGACGGAGGTCTCGAAACTGGGAGTAGACTCGATACCGCTTGTGATCATCATTTCGATTTTTATAGGAGCGGTCTGCGCCATACAGATGCAATTGAACACTTCTTCGCCGCTAATGCCGTCGTATACCGTAGGTCTTGCGACGCGCGACATTGTGTTGCTTGAGTTTTCAAATTCTATCCTGTGCCTGATTCTCGCCGGCAAGGTCGGCAGTAACATCGCGTCGGAAATAGGCACGATGAGGGTTACCGAACAGATCGACGCGTTGGAGATAATGGGCGTGAATTCATGTAATTTTCTGGTGCTTCCGAAAATAACAGCGTTTGTGTTCTTTATGCCTATACTTGTCATATTCTGCATGGGAACCGCGCTTTTCGGCGGATTGCTTGTGGCAGTGTTTACTGACCTTATACCTGTGTCGCGTTATTGCTACGGCCTTCAGGCGATGTTTCAGGAATGGTATGTGTGGTACGGCCTTATCAAGTCGTTTTTCTTTGCCTTTATCATCGCTTCGGTAGCAAGCTATTTCGGCTATTATGTGAAAGGCGGGGCTCTTGAGGTGGGTAAGGCGAGCACTGACTCAGTTGTGACAAGCTCGATTCTGATCTTGTTGTTTGATGTGATACTTACAAAACTTCTTCTGCAATGATTGAGGTTGTCGATATATCAAAGTCGTTTGACGGGAAGCAGATCCTGAAGGATGTGAGCGCACGGTTTGAGACTGGCAAGACCAATCTTATTATTGGTCAGAGTGGTTCAGGCAAGACCGTGCTTATGAAGTCGGTTGTGGGGCTGCTGCGCCCTGAGAGCGGGCAGATATTGTTTGACGGTCGTGATACTCTCAAGATGAACTCACGACAGATCAAGGAACTGCGTAAAGAAATCGGTATGCTGTTTCAGGGATCTGCTCTTTTTGACTCAGAAACAGTGCTTGGCAATGTGTTGTTTCCGCTGATGATGTTTTCTGACATGAGCCGAGAGGAAATGACAGATCGTGCGATGTTCTGTATAGAGCGTGTTAATCTGAAAGGAGCGGAAAACAAATATCCATCGGAAATATCGGGCGGTATGCAAAAGCGTGTTGCCATAGCGCGTGCGATAGCCCTTAATCCGAAATATCTTTTCTGTGACGAGCCAAATTCGGGTCTTGATCCGAAGACCTCGATCGTGATTGACGAACTCCTGAGCGATATCACGCATGAATATAATATCACGACAGTTATCAATACCCATGACATGAATTCGGTGCTCGGTATCGGTGACAATATCGTGTTTCTGAACAAGGGGCGTCGCGAGTGGGTAGGTGATAAAAACAAGATATTCACTACTTCCAATGAAGCATTGAACGAGTTTGTGTTTGCCACACGACTTTTTCAGGAGGTTAAGGACTATATCGTAGCAACGGCGGAGCCGGTCAAGTGACAATAATTTCATGGAACAGTTGTTTGAATCCAAATATTGGGAGGGAAGAGCGACGGCACGCAGGTTTACCGAACGTGAGGTTACGAAAGAGCTGATAGCTGAAATTGTAAAGAAAGCGGCTCATGCTCCTACAACAGGCGGCATGCAGCTTTACAGTGTTGTTGTAACTCGAGATGCCGATATCAGGAAAAGACTTGCTGCGGCTCATTTCAATCAGCCGGCGGCTACCGGCAATTGTATCTTCCTGACTTTTGTGGCTGATTTCAACCGCTTCAATCACTGGTGTGAGTTGCGGGGGGCCAAACCCGGATTCAGCAATTTTGAAAGTTTTACAGCTGCGTTTATCGATACCGTGATTTTCGCGCAGCAGTTCAATACACTGGCGGAACTTGCCGGACTCGGCTGCTGCTATCTGGGCACGACGACTTACACAGCGTCGCAGATAGGCCGTATACTTGATCTGCCTGAAATGACCGTTCCGGTTGTTACTCTTGCTGTTGGCTGGCCTGACGGAAAGTCGGCAGGGGCAGAGCGTCTTGATCCGAGTGTCTTTATCCATGAGGAAACATACCGTGATTATGGTGATTGTGAGATTGATAAAATTTACAGTGATAAAGAGGCTCTATCTGTAAATCGCTCGTTTGTAGAGGAAAACGGGAAACCTTCACTTGCACACGTATTCACTGAAGTGCGTTATCCGGAAGCAAATGCTGTAAAGTTTTCGGAGGATTTCTATGAGTATATCTCAAGTCAGGGGTTCAAATGGCCTGAAAAAAAATGTGAAAAGTGAAATCCGGTGAGAAAAAAGCTGTATATTTGTGGCTTGAAAGACTTTTTGCAAAACATTATGCTGAATAAAATTGGGCTTAATGCTCTGAAAATATTGCTTTTATGCCTGACTCTTCCTGCGCTTAGCGGCTGCGGGGAGTATCAGCGTGTGTTGAAAAGCAAGGATCCTGACGAGAAGTTTGAATTTGCCAAAAGAGCTTTTGAGGCAGGAAGCTACTCACAGGCCTACACTCTTCTGGGAGATGTGGTGACCATGCTGAAGGGATCGGAAAAAGGAGAGGAGGCATTATATCTTCTTGGACTCAGTTATTATGAGAATAAGGAGTATATTGATGCCGCATCTTATTTTCAGACTTATTATGCCCGCTTTCCCAAGGGGAAGTATACGGAGCTTGCAAGATTTTATACCGGTTACGGTTATTTTCTTGATTCACCGGAAGCTCAGCTCGATCAGTCGGGAACTATAAAGGCTATTGAGGAGCTTCAGGCTTTTCTTGACTATTATCCCCGCAGCGATAAAGTGACCATCGCGCAGAATGCGATATTTGAGCTTCAGGACAAATTGACCCTCAAAGAGCTTCAGAATGCCCAGCTTTATTACAACATGGGCATATATCGCGGTAATAACTATGAGAGTGCTATCATAGTGGCCCAGAATGCAATCAAGGAGTATCCATACTCAAAATACAAGGAGGAACTCGAGATGCTTATATTGAAGGCCCGTTATCAGGAGGCTTCAATGAGTGTTGATGAGCGCAAAAGCGATCGTTTTCGGGATGTCGTAGATGAATATTACAGTTTTATCAATAATTATCCTGAAAGCCAGTTCCGCGAGGAGGCCGATAATATATATAAGATAGCTTCACGCTATGCATCGACTGACTGATGCACCAAGATACCAATAAAAGAGAACAACCGAACAGAATACAGTTCACATCGTAATAATGGATTACAGAAAGACAAACGCCCCGCTCACTACTGTCACCCGTGACATGATTGAGCTTTCAGCCGATACCGGCAATGTGTATGAGACCGTATGCATCATTGCAAAACGCGCCAATCAGATCGCATCGGAGATGAAGCATGATCTGGAGCAGAAACTTCAGGAGTTTGCCACTCTGAATGACAATCTTGAAGAGGTATCAGAAAATCGCGAGCAGATCGAGATCTCCCGCTATTATGAGAAGCTTCCGAAGCCTACTCTGATTGCTGCTGAGGAGTACAAGGAGGGTAAGGTATACTTCCGTCGCCCGGCCCAGTCCGGCAAGTAACGGTAATATATAACAACCGACGATCGTTATATATCGCAAAAGTTATTGTCGGAACGAAAAAAATGAGTAACTTTGTGGCGCTTTTTAGGGAAGGAACGGCCGCGATCTTGTTCCTGAACCGAAAAAGCGTTTAAAAATAATTATTAACTCCAAACAATTCCCTGGAAATGGCACTGAATCCTGAAGAAAAAGAAGCCATCTTCGAGAAGTACGGAAAGAGCAAGACTGACACAGGGTCCCCCGAGGCACAGATCGCGCTCTTCTCTACCCGTATTGCTCATCTGACTGCACATCTGAAGCAGAATCACAAAGATTATGTGACTGCCCGTACGCTCAAAATGCTTGTAGGTAAGCGTCGTCGTCTGCTTGATTATCTGATCCGCACCGACATCGAGCGTTATCGTGCAATCATCGCCCAGAAAGAACTTGGTATCCGTAAGTAATCGCAGGGTATCAAAAAGAAAAAGAAGCACTCCCGATCGGGGGTGCTTCTTTATGTATAATGGAATGGAGCATTTTTAGATGTAATGATAAATATTGAATTTTATTGCAGAAAGTTTTTAAGATTTTATATAGAAATTAGATAGTGTCGGGTTTAACCTGCGTTATTGAGGGATGGGGTGTAGTTCCTTATTGTCTTTCGACTGCAACAAGGGATATTTTGGGCGTGATAGCCTTTGGGGGTGTGGATAGTTATTTGGGCTAATGTAGTTTTAGCAGCGTGTAAGAGTGTATGTGTCGCTGCTCTGCAGCTCTGTGAGAGATTGCTGTATACACCGGGTTCGCTTTGCTCACCCGGTGCTGTGAATGTTGCGCCTGCTACCGCAGGCTTTTATCTGGTGTGGGGTGAGGGTGGTTAGCGGGGTGGTATTGGAGGATCTGGCGGCGGAGCTCGGTGCGGTCGATGTGCAGATATATCTCGGTTGTTGAGATTGATGTGTGTCCGAGCATCATCTGTATGGCGTTGAGTGGTGCTCCGCCTTCAAGCAAGTGTGTTGCGAAGGAATGGCGGAGTGTGTGGGGGGATATCTTTTTTGTGATTCCGGCGTCGTTTGCAAGGCGACGAACAATATAGAATATCATAACACGTGTGAGCGACTGACCGCGTCGGTTGACGAATACTGTGCCCGGGTCTTTTTTGTCGAGCAGTATGTCGGGCCGGTCAATAGACAGCCAGTCTTTTACGGCTTTCATGGCTGATGGACTCAGCGGAACAAACCTTTGTTTGCTGCCTTTGCCACGCACGAGCATGAAGGCTTCGTCAAGATAAATGTCGGAAACAGGCATTGTAACGAGTTCTGACACGCGGAGGCCGCAACTGTAGAGCATCTCTATTATCGCGGCGTTGCGTCGTCCAAGAATATCGGATGTATCGCAGGCTGCGATCATGGCATCAATCTCCCGTAGCGTGAGCACTTCGGGGAGATGCTCGCCTATATGTGGCATTTCGAGCAGATTTGCCGGGTTTGACATGGCACGTCCTTCAACTTTGAGAAATGTGAAGAATGCGCGCAGTGACGATATGATGCGAGCCTGTGTGCGAGCCGAGATGCCGAGGTCATGCATGCCTGCGATAAACTCATGCAGGTCGTCGGGTGTTGTTTCTGTTACCGGCCGCGATTTGCAGTCGAGAAATGTAATAAGTTTCTTTACATCGGATGCATAGGCGGAGTGTGTGTTCATGGCCATGCCTTTTTCGGCGGTGATCCATGCTCCGAAATTGTTGAGAATACGGTCGGTGTTCTGTTGGTTCATGAGAACAAATATGCAACTATTTTTTTGAATGAACCGGTGAAAAATCGTCATATAAATGGTAACTTTGCAATGATGATGGTTAAAAATTTAATTCTCGGAGCTATGGCTTTCGGGTGCATGGCCATGATAATATCGGCGTGCGGCGGAAAGCGTGCGCGTGGTGAAAAGTCGCGTCGACCTGTTGTGGCTGTAAGTATTCCTCCACAACAGTTTTTTATAGACAATATAGCGGGCGACCGAGTAGAGACTGTGTGTCTTTTGGGCAGGGCGTCGGATCCTGAGTCATTTGAGCCGTCGATGAAGCAGTTTGTGGATCTTGAAAAGGCTCGGGTGTATATGCCTGTGGGGGTGTTTGCTTTTGAAAGAGTGTTGACCGACAGGCTTAAAAGCAATCGTCCGGATCTGAGGATAATAAATGTCACGGATGGTATCGAGGCTATCTATGACACTCATGATCATCGTCATGACGATGAAAGGGACCATGACAGTCATGGCGAGGCTGATCCACACATGTGGAGCAGTGCCGTAAATGCAAAGATCATCGCTTTAAATACGCTTGATGTCCTTATTGAGGTGGACTCGATAAACGAGGATGTCTACAGGGCCAATTATGCGCGTCTTGAGTCACGTCTGGATTCTGTTGACGGTTGTTTCCGTCGTTTGTTTGATGGTCGTGACGATCGTCCGTCGTTTGCCGTATGGCATCCGTCGCTGTCGTATTTTGCGCGTGATTACGGTCTGAAACAGGTTGCTCTTGTCGATGTAGGGAAAGAAAGTTCGGTGAAGGCACTTTCTGAAAGCATGAAGAATGCCGGTGTGGAGAATTGCCGGATATATTTTTATCAGCAGGAGTTTGATTCGGACAAGGCGGCCGGTCTTGTGAAAGAGAACGGATTTGATGTAGTCACGATAAATCCCATGAACAGAGAATGGGAGGATGAAATGCAAAAACTTTACGATGCGTTCTCCGATAATTGACATAAGAAACGTAGGGTTTAAGCGTGATGGCCGAGTGATTCTCGATAATGTGAATTTTACGGTCAACAGGGGAGACTTTATCGCGGTCACCGGTCCGAACGGTGGCGGCAAGACTACTCTTTTGCGTCTGATGCTTAAGCTGCTTAATCCGACAGCCGGGAGTGTGGTATATATGGGAGATGGTGGAAAACCGGTTTCCAGACTCAATGTAGGTTATCTTCCACAGAAGAATCTGATCGATTCAAGGTTCCCGATTACAGTAAAGGAAGTTGTGGCTACCGGATTGCTGAGTGTCAAGGGGATGTGTCGGGAGGAAAAGCACAGACGTGTGGATGAGACTCTTGCCGAAATACAGATGCTTGACCGTGCGGATGCACCTATAGGCGAGATTTCGGGTGGTCAGCTGCAGCGCACTTTGCTCGGACGTGCAATAATCAGCCGTCCTGACGTGCTGATGCTCGACGAGCCTCTGAGCTATCTTGACCGCCATTTTGTAGATGAGACTTATGATCTTCTCGGCCGTCTGTCAGAGCGGACAACAATAGTGCTTGTGTCACATGAGATGTCGGGTATCTCAAAAATGGCTACGCGTCATCTTATAGTGGACCGAGAGGTTAAACAGTGTCATTCGCAGAGTCATATAGTGCCGCCTCCATGTGAGGTCTGACTGTAAAAAATATTAATAATGCCATTTTTTTTGTTATAAATGGCCATATTGAACATCAAAGGTGTTTAAAATACGTTATATTTGTAGACAGGTCGAAAAAGAAGCGGGTTTGATGTGTTTAAACTTTTGGTTTGCATTTCGGTCTAACAGAATATGATGAATCTCTCACCAAAAAATAAGAAAGGAAGTAGTGACATGAACCGTAAAAAGTTTTTTATCGCAGTGGCTATGGGCTTTATAGCATGTTTCCCGCTGATGGCTCAAGGTTATTACGATGATGATATTTACTTCAATGCCTCTAAGGCTAAGAAGGAGAAGGCTGAGAAGGCCAAAAAGACAGCTGAGGCAAAAGCCGCGGCAAATTATGTCCAGAACAAGAGTCAGGATTTTCCCGGTGCCGACACTTATGCGGTTACGGGAACCTCGACACGCGATGTAGATGAGTACAACCGTCGGGGCCCTAACGCAACCAGCAGGTATGCCCAGAGCAACGCTATGACCGATAGCCTGCTTAACGGTGATTTCTCGAATACGCGCCGTATTGAGCGCTTCCACAATCCTGATGTTGTAGAAGGAAGCGGAGACGCAGATCTGCAGTATCTTTACTATAATGATGAGCAGGAGCTTCAGAATGCGGCTGCAAATGTCACGCATGTAAATTTGTACCTCGGAAGCCCATGGGGCTGGTCATGGCCTTACTGGACGAGCCGCTACTGGGGTCCGTCGTGGGCTTATTCATGGAATTGGGGGCCCACCTGGGGCTGGGATCCTTACTGGGCAGGCAACTGGGGCTGGGGGCCCGGTTGGGGACCAGGCTGGGGCTTTGGATGGGATTACGGCTGGGCATGGGGACCCGGCTGGGGGCCGTCGTGGGGTGGCGGATGGCATCGTCCGCGTCCTTCATCTCCCGGATCGATGGCGGTGCATGGATCAGGCGGCGGGCGTAACGGTTACACCGGGAACGCAGGTACGCGCCGCGGGCTCGGAACCCGTCTTAACAACAGCACTCCGGCAAGCCGCAATCCTAACGGACAAGGTGTGACTACAGGCCGTCCGGGTCAGCGTCCGGGTGCCAATGTGAACAGCAACCGCCGATATCCGTCGCGCAACAACGGCATAAACAACAATAATTCACGTCCGGCTTACCGTAATGACGGTAGCAACAGTAACCGCAACGGTAGCCTCGGCACAAGAGGCGGCAGCAACTTCGGCAGTGGCAGTGGCAGTTTTGGCGGAGGATCACGTGGTGGATCCGGATCAGGCGGCGGTGGAGGTCGTGGCCGTCGTTAAGATGATAAAGGTGTGGCTTCTGAAGAAACTAATAAATACACGTTTTCTATTGAATACTTGACTCTACACACTATGAAAAAAATAACCTTATTTGCAATTGCAGTATGTGCCGGAGGACTTGTGACAGTCTCGGCGCAAAGTGCCATAGATGCCTATAGTCTGTCGCAGGGCGATCTGAGAGGAACGGCACGTTTCATGTCGATGGCGGGAGCTTTCGGTGCTCTTGGCGGTGATTTGTCGACGCTTAACCAGAATCCGGCCGGTATAGGTGTATATCGTTCGTCGGAGATCGGAGTGACAGTAGATTTTGACATGCAGTCGATGAAGACCGACAATTTCTACAAGGACAACCATACTCATGTATATTGCAATAATTTCGGTTATGTGGGGTCGGCTTTCACAGGAAGCGATATCATGCCGGTGTTTACATGGGGCGCGACCTACACTCGCGCCGCATCGTTTGACAGAGATTATCACGGCAGTTTCAGTTCTCTGCCGACTTCATTGTCGAATTATGTGGCGAGTTTTACCGACGGTGTAGCGCCTGGAGATCTTCTGATCGATAAAAACCAGAATCCTTACCAAGGTGTTAACGGGGTTTATCCGGACTGGCTCAGTATATTGTCCTACAATTCATATCTGATCAATCCTCAGACACCTACAAGCACCAGATACAACGGTCTTTTTCAGAATGGCACGACCGGGAATTCCGAGTATATGGTAAGGGAGCGCGGCTCAATCGATGAATACAGCGTGAATTTCGGCGGTAATTTTATAAACAAGATTTACTGGGGTATAGGCATAGGTATCACAGATATCAGATATTCGCGTCAGGTATTTTATGACGAGGAGCTTCAGGGTGCCCGCATTCCAAATGCCGAGGCAACCGGGACAGAGACAGGAAACGGCTATTTCGGGCTTGATAACTTCAAACGTATCACAGGTAACGGCTATAATTTCAAGGCAGGTGTGATCGTGAAGCCTATCGACGAGCTGCGTTTCGGTCTGGCATTCCATACGCCGACTTATTACTCTCTTAACCAGAATTACGATGCAGTGGTGGACTACTCTTATGAATCGGGTTATGAGGGATCGAGTGATACGGATCTCGGATATTTTGAATATCGTCTGCGTACGCCCTGGAAGATGATCGCCAGTGTCGCCGGAGTGATAGGCGGGCGTGCAATACTCAGTTTCGATTATCAGCGTGACGCTTACAACAGCATGTCGCTGTCGGATGGCAGTAACGGATTCAATTATGATTATGTGAACAATAATGTAAAGAATTATTATAAGGCATCCAATACCTATCGTTTCGGTGCAGAACTGCGTCTTACTCCACAGTTCAGCCTACGTGCCGGCTACAGCTATCAGAATGGCGGTGTGAAGTCGGAGGCAGAGGACCAATATATAGAGGTGGAGACTTCGGGAACCGATCCTTCGTACACGTTTGACAACAGCACACAGTATGGCACAGTGGGTCTCGGATACCGTTACAAGGCATTCTATGCCGATCTGGCATACGTGCACCGTTACCGTCAGTCGACGTTCCATCCTTTCACTGCATGGGGAGACAGCCCAAACATACCAACGTCCAAGCTTTCACAGCGTGATAACAATATAGTTGTGACTCTCGGTGTTAAGTTCTGATAAGCAAATTCTTACAATAATGAAAGCAGCCCGGTCTCTCTATCAAGAGAGCGCCGGGCTGTTTTCATTGAATAAAATATTTTGAAAAAGGCATGATATAATGTAACAAAATCTGATAAGGATCGTCAATCAGATATATGACACGTGAAGAGTTTACATCGATGGTGCGCAATGAGCGACCTCGTCTGGTGAGAATGGCATGCCGGATGCTGGGCTCGGAATCGGAGGCTGAGGATGTTGCTCAGAGCGCGTTGCTGAAGCTCTGGACGATGAAGGGTGATATCCACGGTATCGGCACAATAGAGGCTTATGCTACCATAGTTGTGCGCAATCTGTGTCTTGACCAGATGCGGAGCCGCAGTGTGAGAAATGCGACGACCCTCGATGAAGTGCTTCCGCAGACTTCGGAGGATCCGGGTCCGGAGGAAAGACTTGAGCATATTGACAGCCTTGATCATGTGGGGCGTATTCTTGCAAAGCTTCCTACGGCGCAACAGTCGATAATGAAAATGCGTCATGTCGAGGGCATGGAAATCGGGGAGATCGCAGAGATAATGGATATGACCGAGGCAAACGTGAGGGTAGTGCTCAGCCGCGGACGTCAGCGTGTCAGGGAAATGTTTTTAAAAATACAGAATTGATGAATATTATAGGTCACGAAGAAGCTCGCCGGCTTATGGAGAAATTTATGGATGGCGCCACAAGCAATGCAGAGGAAGCGCAGCTCCATGAATATTTCTACCGGGGCAATCCTGCCAGGGATCTTGTGCCTTTTGCAGATATGATGGGATGGTTTTCGGATCTCGACTGCAGCGGAATGCGTGAAGATGCGCCGAGGCTGCGACCGAAACGGCCGGCATTATTGCGCCGACATCGGTTGACCGGTATTGCGGCTGCAGCTGTATTGGCTATTATCGTAATGACTGCGGTCATAAGATATGGAAAGATTACGCAAGAGTATGATACAGAATTGCTGGCAATGTATGAGGGATCGTATGTGATGTGCGACGGCAAAAAAGTTACAGATCTGCGCAAGGTCATGCCGATGATTCTTAATCATGAGGAGAATATTGCTGCAATGCGGCGAGAAGTCAGGTCGGAATTCTGTAATGCGCAGAAAGAGATTTATGATCAGGTACTTGAGTATTGCGAATCGGATGTAGAGCGTGCGGCATTGATTTCGAAATTCTGTGAGAATATCCAGTAATAAACAATTAAATAATAAAGAAGATGAAAATGATGCGTGTTTTTCTTGTTGTGGTTGTGGCACTTGTGTCTTTTTGTGCCAAGGCTCAGACTTCAGAGATCAATAAGTTGATAAACAAGTACAAGGAGCTGCCCGGTGTTCTTTACTCGGAAAAGCGTAACCCCCAGACCGGCGAGGTTATCAAGAAGGAGATCATTGTGTCGGTACAGGGACAAAAAGAGGTGAAGGAGCTATTTTCTGCGGTGGATAAGCTTGCCAAGGATGGAAAAGGGATCACCGATCTGACCAAAAATGACAATATGATAGAAGTGAAGTCGGTCAGTGACACAAAGCGCTATACAGTAATGGTATCCGGTAAACGAGACGGCGAGAGAGCTTCTCTTATGTATGAGGAGAAACCGATAAGCGGAACTGTAAGCAATAAGAACGTCAGGGAAAAGAAATAAGCTCTTTTCGATTATATAAAATGTGTCGCGAGTCAGTGCTGTGACAGCACCGGCCCGCGATTTTTTTGCTGATGACGGTGGCCAATTTTACATTAAAAGGATTGTGTCGGGAGTGATATTTGTATCGGATAAATATAATAACTGATATGAAATATTTTACAAACAGCGAGCTGACACGGTCAGCAACAGCCTTGCGGCTTGGAATCAATAATGTTCCGACTGAAGATATAAGAGAGAATCTCCGTGTGCTTGTCGATTGTCTGCTTGATCCGTTGCGTGAGATGTGGGGTGCGCCGCTGATCGTGACAAGCGGTTACAGGTGTGCTGAACTTAACCGGGCAGTGGGTGGTGTGACAAACTCTCATCATCTTAAAGGAATGGCGGCCGATCTTGTGAGTTATGCCAACACAGCTTGTGAAAACGCACGGCTTATGAGAGTGCTTGTAGCATCGGGTTTGCGCTGGACACAGGCTATATGGGAGTGCGACCGCCGTGGGTCCACATGGGTGCATGTGTCGTATGATCAGGCAAAACTGAGGAATGAGGTGATATATTTGTAGATGTGGCTCTGAACGTTTACATTTGTGAAAAGCGTTCAGACAAATTTTAGATATGACCAAGATTTTTATCACTATATCGGTAATGGTGCTCTGTGCTGTGTCGGGCATTGCACAGAAAACAGCATATTTTACCAATCCGGTCATCAGGGGAGATGTGGCCGATCCGTCAATCATCAGATTCGGAGATGAGTATTATGCCACCGGCACATCTTCGGAGTGGGCTCCTTATTATCCGGTTTTTGTTTCCCGCGATCTTGTGAACTGGAAGCAGACGGGGCATATTTTCAATGATCAGCCGGAATGGACAACTTCGTCGTTCTGGGCTCCGGAATGGTATGTGCACAACGGTAAAGTATACGTATACTACACGGCGCGTAACAAGTCCAATGTGTCGTATATCGGAGTTGCCACCGCGGATTCGCCGACAGGAAAGTTTACTGATCATGGGCCGGTAGTGGAATTCGGCACAGAAGCGATTGATGCATTTGTACTTGAGGACAGGGGAGAACTGTATATAAGCTGGAAGGCTTATGGACTTGATAACCGTCCGATTGAGCTTCTTGCTGCAAAGCTGAGCCGCGACGGTCTGAAGCTTGATGGTGAACCGTTCGGTCTTCTGGTTGATGATGAACGCCAGGGTATGGAGGGACAACATTGGTTTAAAAAAGACGGATATTATTATCTGATCTATGCTATAAGGGGCTGTTGTGGCGCCGACAGTGATTATGCTGTGTCGGTAGCCCGTTCGAAAAGTCTCAAAGGTCCTTATGAGAAATATCGTGATAATCCTATTCTGCACGGTAGTGATGAGATCAAGTCAATAGGTCACGGCACACTGACTACAACTCCCGACGGCCGCATGTATTATCTTTGCCATGCCTATAGCGAAGGCTCAGGATTTTACATGGGGCGTCAGCCTCATTTGCAGGAATTGCGTATGGGTGACGACAAGTGGCCTCATTTTGTGACGGGTGAGTATGCTTCGTTTGTACAGCCGATGCCGGCGGCTGATTGTGTGCAGGAGCCTGTTGTGGATTTTTATGATGATTTTACATGTGCCTCTCTCCGCCACGAATGGTCGTGGAATTATCCGTATTCTGATGTGGAGGCTGTGCCGGAACACGGACGTCTGCGTCTGACCGGATCGCCAAAGGGTGAGTATGCCGGTGGTGAAGTGCTGTGTCTTCGCCCGGCTCTTCCCGATTATGAGCTGACAACGGCTGTAAACAATAGCAATGAAAGCTGGAAAGGGGTAACAATGTATGGCGATCACGGCAATTATATTGTGTTTGGCAGTGTAGGTGACCGTATCGGGATAAAAATGATCAAAGATGGCAAGGAGCGGATGCTTTCCGAGGTTAGATTGCCAGGAGAGGCTGTGCATTTGCGTATGACTGTGGAGGGAGGTATTCCAACCGGATTTGCATGGAGTATGGATGGCCGAAAGTGGACTCCTGTCGAGCTTGACATGGCTGATGGAGCCAAAAGGTCGCTTGTGAGATGGGACCGTGTGGCGCGCCCTGGTCTTTATCATGAAGGGGCTGCTGACGCTCCTGCGGTTTTTGAGTATGCAATACTTAATTATCCGGGTAAATGAAAAAACTGTTTGGCAGTACTGCATTTGTACTGATTGTGGCTATTTTAGCCGGTACTCTTGCAGGCTATGGTATAAAACTGCTTGACGGCGATGCTGTGATAGTGGCACGTGAGACACTTATGTCGTTGAAGAAGGCTACCGGTCAGGTGATCTTCTTTATGGTACCGCTGCTTATATTTGCGTGTGTTACCCCGTCGATAACAAGGTTAAGTTCAAATGTGACGTCGTTGCTTGTCTTTACTATGGTGCTGGCTTATCTGTCGTCGATAGGAGCGGCTTTTTTTTCGATGTCGGTCAGCCGGTTTTTTGTTCCTCTGTTTCATTTCGGTTCTCAGGCCGAGGTGATTCCTTTGCCTAAAGAGCCACTTGTCAATCTGAGTTTTCCGACGATGGACACTATGTCGGCTCTGTTGCTTGCATTGCTTGTAGGTCTTGGAGTCGTCTGGACGAAATACAGTGCAGCCGCTGTGATGCTTGAGAAACTTCAGGAAATGATATTGTTGCTTGTGCGCAAGATATTGCTGCCTTTGCTTCCGGTTTTTGTGGGGAGCAATTTCGCATTGCTTGCCTATACCGGACAAATAACCAATATGGGTGTGTTTCTTCCGGTAGTGGCCATGATAGTTGTGTGCCAGCTTGTGTGGATTGTGTTTATGTATGTTGTAGCATCGGTTTACACCGGAAGCAACGGCTGGCAAGTGCTGAAATATTATCCTAAGGCCTATTTCACGGCGTTGGGTTCGATGTCGTCGGCCGCTACTCTGCCTTTTGCTATCGAGTGCATTGAGAAGAGTCCGATAGTAAAGAAGGAAACCTATGATTTCACTCTGCCTCTTTTTTGCAATATACATCTTTGCGGCTCGGTTATAGCAGAGATCGCTCTGGTGACTACTACCTACTACACACTCAACGGGTCATTGCCGTCGATGTTGAATCTTGCGGTTTTTTCGGTTGTTGCATGTGTCATAGCGATCGGTTCGCCCGGTGTTCCCGGCGGCCTTAATGTGGCTTGCTCGACGATAGTTGGCAGTATAATACTTGGCGGTGAGAATCCGGAAACATTCATTGGCATAATGACAGCGATCTATACAGTGCAAGACGGTTTCGGAACAGCGTGTAATGTGACTACCGACGGTGCTCTTACGCTTATTTGCGACAAAAAGGTCGCGAAAATTGAAAGCGGCGATATTGTGCAATGATAAAAATGATGTTTTAAAACAGGTGCGCGAGATAACAATCATGTTTGCAAATGAAAGTTAAACATGTTATATTCGCGTTGTGGTATGCCGTGATGTCTCCGGTTTTCTCTACAAAGAAATAAATGAAAGACGAGCGGTGTGTCCGTGCCTTATTTTTTACCTAATCATTTTTTTACACCAATCATGTTTCGTCGCATAGCTTTATTGCCTGTAATCCTTGTGTGCCTGTCGGTGTCAGCCAAAAGAGACCTCACGTACTTCTGGCAGGACAAAGACGGCATCATCAATGCTCAGACTGAACTTACGTTTGAGCTTGTCAACGAGATAATCAACACCGATACGCCGTCGACCGACGCGCCTACGCAAGCCCGAAAGGCCGCTTTGTATCTGCTCGACCAGGTGTGCCACGACACACGTCTCGACGGGTCGCCGATAGTGGCCAATTTTTTAGACGGCCGTATGAAACAGGTGCTTTCCGATCTGAAGCAGCCTCTGAAAAAGGGAATGAAGGTGTACAAACTTTATAATGACGGCTGGATCATACGCACTCCCAAGGTTACGATCGGATGGGATATTTACCGTGGCCGCATGGTAAAAGACGGTACCCGTCATTTGATGAGCGACAGCATCGCTTCGGCACTTGCTGATGAATGCGATATAATGTTTCTGACCCACAATCATCCGGATCATGTCGATCCGTTTGTGGTGGAGTGTTTTACTTCAAAAGGGAAACCGGTGGTGGCTCCCGATGAGATCCTTTCCGACAACAAGGCTGTGACCCACACACGCAAGGAAGAGATATGGAAGGAAACGTTCAAGGCTGCCAACGGCGCAAAATTGAAGGCTACTATTATACCAGGCCATCAGGACAAGCTGCAGAATAACATATATGTGGTTACTACTCCCGATGGCTACACGGTGAGTTCGACCGGAGACCAGTGGCTCAAAAGCGATCTTGACATGGTGTTGAATCTCAAGGGCAAGGTGCCTGCGGTAGATGTGCTGATGCCTATATGCTGGGCTGCCAAGCTTCCGGAAATGTGTCAGTCGTTCGGAGCAAAGGTGGTGCTTACCGGTCATGAAAATGAACTCGGTCATCATACAATCGACCATCGCGAGGCCTATTGGCTTTCTTATAATAAACTTGAGGATTTTCCGCTTCCCAATTGTCTTATGACGTGGGGTGAGTGTTTCAACTACGAAAAGTAATTTAAATTTTTTATACCAATCATTATGCTGAAACTGAAATCGACGCTGACCGCAGGAATGCTTGCTGTGGGCTCTCTGGCTTTTGCCTGGTCGCCTGCCGGCGATCACATCAGCTCTCCATGGGCCGACAAGGTTGATCCCGCCAATCCTTTGCCCGAGTATCCGCGCCCAGTTATGGAGCGCCAGAACTGGGTGAATCTCAATGGTCTTTGGGACTATTCAATTCTTCCGACTGGAGATCCCGCTCCCCAAAGCTATCAGGGGGAAATACTTGTTCCTTTTGCTGTAGAGTCCTCTCTTTCGGGAGTGGGCAAGACAGTCGGCAAGGACAATAATCTGTGGTACCACCGTGAGTTCACCGTGCCTTCCTCATGGAAAGGGCAGAATGTGATGCTCAATTTCGGTGCTGTGGACTATAAGGCCGATGTATATGTAAACGATATAAAGGTAGCGGAGCACATCGGTGGTTTTGTGCCTTTCTCGGTAGATATCACACCTTATCTCAAGCAGGGCAAGCAGAGTCTGGTTGTGAAAGTGTGGGACCCGACCGATGCCGGTTATCAGGGTATCGGCAAGCAGATCTCCAAGCCTAATGGTATATGGTATACTCCCGTGACCGGTATCTGGCAGACAGTGTGGATGGAGCCTGTTGCCGCCAATCACATTGAGGCAGTCAACACTGTGCCCGACATTGACAACGGCACACTCACTGTCGATGTGCCTCTATCGGCTCCCGCTGCCGGAAGCGTGATCGAAGTTATCGCTCTTGACGGCGGCAAGACCGTGGCTACAGCCAAAACAACTCCTGCGTTTCCTGCTGTGCTCAGCATCGCCGATGCAAAGCTATGGAGCCCCGACAGTCCGTTCCTCTACGACATGGAGGTCAATCTCTATGAAAACGGCAAAAAGATCGATTCAGTAAAGAGCTATGCGGCAATGCGTAAAATTTCGACCCGTCGCGATGAGAACGGCGTGATGCGTATGCAGCTCAACAACAAGGATCTTTTCCAATATGGTCCTCTTGACCAGGGTTACTGGCCCGATGGTCTCTATACGGCTCCTACCGATGAGGCTCTTCTCTATGACATTAAGAAGACAAAAGACTGGGGGTTCAATATGATACGCAAGCACATGAAGGTTGAGCCGGCCCGCTGGTACACTCACTGCGACCGTGAAGGTATCCTTGTATGGCAGGATATGCCGCGTATCAACAAGGGTCCGAAGTGGGTGACTTTCCGTTGGTTTGACGACACCCCCTGGTATCCGTCGGAAGCCGCTGAGGCCAATTTCCGTCATGAGTGGAAGGAAATAATGGACTTCTGCCGTCCTTATCCGTCGATAGTTGTTTGGACTCCGTTCAATGAGGCATGGGGTCAGTTCAAGACCAAGGAGATCAGCGACTGGACCAAGGCTTATGATCCGAGCCGTCTTGTCAATTCGTCGAGTGGCGGCAATCATATTCCCGGAGCCGGTGAAATAGTAGATATCCACCACTATCCCAATCCCACACTCTCGTTCTACGATGGTAACAATGTGACAGTGCTCGGCGAGTTCGGCGGTCTTGGTCTGCCTCTCGAAGGTCACCTGTGGCAGAACGACAAGAACTGGGGTTATGTGAAATATGAGAATGCCGGTCAGCTTACCGATGAGTATGTGAAACTTATCGACGAGTTTATGCCTTTGGTTAAGCGCGGATACTCAGCCGGAGTCTATACTCAGACAACCGATGTCGAAGGCGAGGTGAACGGTATCATGACCTACGACCGCAAGGTGATGAAGATGGACGAGAAGCGTCTGCACGACGCCAACCAGCGTCTTGTTCATTCTCTTGACAATAACAAGTAAGCAGGATTTTAAATAGATCTGATATGGACGGGAAGACCCAACAGGTCTTCCCGTCGTCGCGTTTATGACCGTAGTTATGGAATAAATCATTACCTTTGTGCGGTAAAAAGGTCGTTGAACGATGTGGTTCCTGTGCCGCATTTGCGGGAGAGGGAATAATTGGAGGCGTTTACCGACAGATACGATGAGATAAAATCATGAGCTGGTTGCATTCTATCATAGTCGAACATAGTTCCATTCAGGCAATTATCGTTCTTTCATTAATCTGTGCCATAGGACTCGCCCTCGGCAAAGTGAAGATTGCCAATGTGTCGCTTGGCGTCACGTTTGTGTTTTTTGTGGGAATTATAGCCGGACATTTCGGGATAACCATAGCTCCCGACACTTTGAAGTATGCAGAGAACTTCGGTCTTGTTCTGTTTGTATATGCTCTTGGTCTGCAGGTCGGCCCCGGTTTTTTCAGTTCGGTGGCCCACGGTGGTGTCAGGCTTAACATCATAGGTCTTTCACTGGCTTGCGTCGGGTTGTTATGCGCTGTCGTGCTTGCTTATGTCACTCCTGTGAGCCTGCCTGACATGATGGGGGTATTCTGTGGAGCCACCACCAATACACCTGCACTTGGCGCGGTACAGCAGACACTGTCGCAGCTCGGCATCCCGTCGAGCACTCCGGCACTCGGGTGTGCTGTCACTTATCCGCTTGGTGTTGTCGGTGTGATTGTGGCAATCATTTTTATGAGGCGTTTTTTTGTCAAGCCGCATGAGATCTGCGATAATCCCGTTCAGGTTTCTCCTAAACCAAAAATTACAGAGTTTGAGGTGTCTAATCCGGGAATATGCGGCAAGACAGTCGAACAGATAGCACATTTCTCCAATTGCCATTTTGTGATATCAAGATTGTGGCGTAACGGTACAGTGAGCATACCAACATCGTCGACGGTGTTGCAGCTGCATGACCGTCTGCTTGTCACGAGTACGCCGGCTGATGTCGAGCCACTGCACATTGTGTTTGGTCAGCAGGACAAAACAGACTGGAATGCCAACGATATTGACTGGAATGCTGTCGACCGCCAGCTTATGTCGCAACAGTTCATCGTCACTCGCCGGCAGATAAATGGCAAGACTCTGGGATCGTTAAAATTGAGGAATCTATACGGAGTAAACATCAGTCGTGTCTATCGCAGTGGTTTCCCACTGCTGGCTACGCCCGATCTGCGTCTGCAACTCGGCGACAAAATCATAGTTGTCGGTGAGCAGAAGGCGATTGATAAGATAGAACCACTAATCGGCAATACCGTCAATGTGCTCAATGAGCCGAATCTATTTGCAGTGTTTATAGGCATTGTGCTTGGAGTAATGCTTGGTGCAATTCCTTTCCGTTTTCCTGGGGTGTCGTTGCCTATCAGCCTCGGTCTTGCCGGAGGCCCGATAATTATGGGGATTCTGGTAGGTAAATTCGGTCCCCGCCTTCACATGGTAACTTATACCACTGCGAGTGTAAACCTGATGCTCAGGGCTATAGGTCTGTCGCTTTATCTCGCGTGTCTTGGCATTGATTCGGGAGCGCATTTTTTTGAGACTGTTTTCCGCTCCGAGGGGTTGTTGTGGATCGGCCTTGGGGCGTTTATGACAATAGTGCCGGTGATTATTGTCGGACTGATCACTGTAAAGTTTTTCAAGATAGATTTCGGTACAGCTACCGGAATGCTTTGCGGGTCAATGGCTAATCCGATGGCACTTGACTATGCCAACTCCAATCTTCCGTCAGATCGCCCTTCGGTAGCCTATGCCACAGTATATCCTCTCTGCATGTTTGCAAGAGTAATTCTTGTGCAGATAGTCATACTGAGTCTGTCGTAAACCTTGGATTAAAGTTGATTGTGACCAAGGAAGGAATCCTTGGCCAGATGATCACTATTCTTTATTCTTTTCATCGAATATTATCGCTTTCTTTGACTTAAAGAATTGGCTTTGCCACCGCGCACCATGCTTCGCATGACGATCGCTATTCTTTTCGTCGAATATTCTACGTATATTTGTATTTATATCATTTAGTTTCAATTTTGAATTATGAGACAGTACAATCGAATAATGTTAGGTGAACATGGCCGATTTCTGAAAGAATGTATTGAACAGAAATACATTGGAGTTAATTTTGGAATTAATTTAAATGTAGCGTCTTTCTCTTCTGCTGATGAAAGGGAATGGCGGCATAAAATGATTGATGTGTATCTTAGCTTTAATCCGGATAAATCAATTGCTACAGCACGTAACAGTGTAGGTTTCTTATGGACGATATGCAACGGATTGAAATGCGGAGATATTGTTCTTGCCTCAGATGGAGAGGGATGTTATCATGTAGGTGTGATTACAGGGGATTATTTTTATTGTGAAGGTGAAAATCTACAGCATCGAAGGCCTGTAGACTGGACAGGTGTGGTCATACAAAGAAAAAGCATGTCGAAAGAGCTGCAAAATTCAACAGGATCCATTGGCACTTGCTGCAACATTACAAAATATTCAGAAGAACTGGATCGTCTTATTGGATCGAATGGCATTGCTAAAAACCGGGAGCCAAAAAATATAATCAAGCCGTATAAGGAAAGAAGTCTGCACCGGCTTCTGGCTAATTATCTGTTGACTCAGAATAAGTTTTCAAAAACTATATTCCACGAATTTTCAACAAAAGCTGATCAGGCCCAGAAATGGATACATCCGGATATGGTCGCAGTTGAGTTTAATGAATTTCATAATTCGGTTACACAGTCATTTCTTAAAGTCGCGGATACAAAAAGATATGTAGACCTGTATTCGTTTGAATTGAAGAGATGTATTAACAACGATCATCAGTTGAAAGAGTATTTTTTTCAGGCGTTGTCCAACAGCAGCTGGGCTAACTATGGTTACCTTGTCGCTTTTGAAATCAGTGAGGATGTAGAAGAGGAGATGGAGCGTCTTAACAGAGCGTTCGGGATAGGTGTGATTGAGTTGTCGCCGTTTTCAGATGCAACACGGATCAGGTATCAGGCGCGAAAGAATGAACTTGATTATCATACGATTGATAAATTGTGCCGTATAAATCAGGATTTCCGTGATTTTATATCCAAGACAGCACGTGTGCTCAGTTCGCAGAATGATGTCCTTGAGGATGTGAAAAACGGGCTGCAGAAGTTCTGTGACAAGGGGTTTCAGTCAAATGATGACATAGTAAGCTATTGCAAAGATAATTGTATACCTTGTTGACAAGTATGCCGATAAATCTTCTACACAGGATGATGAGGTGCCATAAGTGAAATTTAGAAAGGAGCCTGACCGGATCATTGCTGCCTGACGATATTTTTAATTTGAGGTGTATGTAGTTGGAATTCGGTGGATTTTTGTAAATTTATAGGCATGAAAAACGACTGTCATAAGTGGTTTTTCATGTTATGACCAAACGTTTCTTATTGTAGTATATGCGTTATTTTTGTATTATTGTTCTGGCTATACTTTCTATCCAGGCAGCGTCAGCGTCGGTTGTGAGGGGACGCGTCGTTGATTTTGAAAACCAGCAGCCGGCCATTGGGGCTGTCGCGATGCTCGCTGATGCCGATAGCATCGTAGTAGGGTCGGCAATGATAGATGATTCCGGCGATTTTGCTATAAATGTTGTCGGTAAAGGCATATATACTCTGTCGGTTCAGTTTGTAGGTTATGTTTCTTACAAACAGGACAATATTGATGTTGATGGCCGTAATGCCGTCGATCTCGGCACGATAGAGTTGCATGTGAGGGATGTCGGCCTTGATGAAGTTGTGGTCACAGCCGAACGGGACAAGGTGATCTATAAGCTTGATCGACAGGTAATCAAAGCAAATTCTGCACTGACTGCTGCGGCCGGTACTGCGGCCGATGTGTTGAAATCAATGCCGTCGGTGCGTGTCGATGCTGACGGTGAGATCTCTTTTCGTGGAAGTACCGGCTTTCTGGTTTATGTCGATGGCAAGAAAAGTATGCTTGACGGCACTCAGGCGCTTGAACAGATTTCTTCGGCATCGATCGATGACATAGAGATAATAACCACACCATCGGCCCGCTACCGTACCGATGGTGATGTCGGCATAATCAACATCACGACCAAACGACAGACCCGAAAGGGATTCTCGGCCATGGCATCGGCAAGTGAGAGCACGATGAATGCTTATAGCGCGGACCTGAGTCTTAGCTATGTCAGAGGGATAAACAGGTGGTATGCTGGCGGGACAGCGAGCCGGCTGAAAAACAAGAGTGATTTTACACAGACAAAAACGACTTTGGTCGATGATTATCTTACTACTTCGCGTGCCGACGGCACACGCTATACAGCTCCTGCCAATTATATCGCGATAGCCGGGTGGGAGATGGATCGCGGCGACCACCGCCTGAATGTAGAGGCTCAGCACGGAAAAACACGAACAGAGCGTGGCGGTCACATGTCCTACAGTGAACACCGGGAATATATCGGGAATCTGATTCATGATAATGTATACGATGCCCATGATGTGATAAAAAACACCAAGCATCTGGCACAGGTCGCTACAACCTATTCGTGGATTCTCAACAGCCGTGGTGACCGGCTTGATATCAATGGCCGTCTGCGCTACGACTGGAACAGCCTTGAGTACACGGAGAGCAATCTGTTTGATATGTCGGGCGTGCGTTATGAAGGTACGCGTGGCTATGAGGATGAGCATCACTGGGATTTCGACGGCACTGTGTCTTATAGGCTGAATTATGGTTCCGACGGGAATCTTGAGGTAGGGTATCAATATGTATCCTACAGCGAGCATGGCGATTATTCAATAAAGTATTGGGACCGTGGTCATTCTGATTTTATATGGCAGGATGACATGTACGCGCCGTTTTTCTATCGTCGTCAGATTCATTCGCTATATGCGATGGTCAATCAGAAAATCGGTGTGGTCGAGTTTGATGCAGGTCTGCGAGGTGACCATACGCTCGACGAACTCACTATTGCTGTAGCTGGTGCTGATCGTGATATAAAACGTTGGAATGTGTTTCCGTCGGCCCACTTGAGGTACCGTGCCGATGAGTCAAACAATTTTTCGGCAGGTTATTCCTATCGCACGGTCCGTCCGGGAATTTGGCAGCTTGAGCCATATATCACATACGAGGACTATTATACCAAGCTGATAGGAAACCCTGATATACGTCCAGCCTATGTTCATTCCGCCGAGGTAGGGTACAGCCGAAATTTAGGCGGCGATAATACGGTTTCGGCTATAGCTTTTTTGCGCAGCCGCAGTGATGTTGCCGAGCGTGTGCGTGTGCCATATGAACCCGGTGTCACGCTTGATTCGCTTATCAATGCCGGTGATGACCGTACGATCGGTCTTGAGTTGTCATCACGCTTCCGTCTTGCGTCATGGTGGACTGCCAATCTTAATGGCAGTGTGTTCGGTTACCGGTTCATGAGCAAGTATGAAGGGTGCACTTCCAACTCCAATGTAAGCTATTCGGCTTCTCTGATCAATAATTTTATTCTCGGACCTGACACAAAAATACAATTTGATGCTAATTTTGTGGGACCGACTGTGCTTGCCCAAGGCAGGGAGAAGGCATATTGCTATTTTGATCTCGCTATGAGGCAGCAGGTGATCAAGAACAGACTTTGGGCGTCGCTTGTGATGCACAATGTGTTTCACACTGCCCGTTACAATAGTACGCGTATTTCGGATAATCTTGAGTCTTACACAAAAGTTCGGCCTAAGTTTCCGAATATTGCCCTGTCGCTGAGTTTTAATTTCAATTCAGCATTCAAGGAGCGGCAAGGAGCCGTGGTCGAAGGTGGGGCACAGTTCACCGGCAAGGATTTCTGAGCAACTTATGTCGGTGCGTAAGCGTTTTGATTAAAAAACTGAAAAGAAAGCAACGTGAAAGAATTTGTTATAGATAAAGAAACGACAGAGCGTACAGTGCTTGTCGGACTAATCACACCACAGCAGGACGAGACGAAAGTGCGGGAATACCTCGATGAGCTGGCATTTCTTGCTGATACGGCCGGAGCTGTCACTGTCCGCCGGTTTACACAGAAAGTAGATTATCCAAATCCACGCACATTTGTCGGTAAAGGTAAGCTCGAGGAAATCAAGGACTATGTAGCTAATAACGATATTGGTATGGTCATATTCGACGATGATCTGACAACAAAGCAGGTATCCAATATAGAGCGAGAGCTGCAGGTGAAGATTCTTGATCGAACATCGCTTATTCTTGATATTTTCGCCAAACGCGCGCAGACGGCCAATGCCCGCACTCAGGTCGAATTAGCACAATACCAGTATCTGCTGCCACGTCTGACGAGACTGTGGACTCACCTTGAGCGCCAGCGTGGAGGCATAGGCATGCGTGGACCTGGTGAGACTCAGATCGAGACTGACCGCCGCATAATACTCGATCGTATATCGCGTCTTAAAGAGGAATTGAAATCTATCGACAGACAGAAATCCATTCAGCGTAAAAACCGTGGCAAGCTCACCAGAGTGGCACTTGTAGGATATACCAATGTGGGTAAGTCTACTCTTATGAATTTGCTTAGCAAGAGTGAGGTGTTCGCTGAAAACAAGCTGTTTGCAACACTTGATACTACCGTCCGCAAGGTCATTATCGACAATCTCCCTTTTTTGCTTACCGACACTGTCGGATTCATACGCAAACTGCCTACCCATCTTGTCGATTCGTTTAAATCGACGCTTGACGAGGTGCGTGAGGCCGACATACTTGTGCATGTGGTCGACATAAGCCATCCGGGGTTTGAAGAACAGATCGCTGTTGTAGACAAGACATTGAGGGATATTTGTGGCGATGTGGCTGAAAAACCGGTGATAATGGTCTTTAATAAGATCGACGCGTTCTCATATACACCTAAGGATCCGGATGATCTGTCGCCCGAAAAGCGTGAGAACATATCGCTTGAACGTCTTAAAGAAACGTGGATGGGTAAACTTGCACCAGGAAGCTGTGTGTTCATTTCGGCTCGCAACAGCACCAACATCGATGAATTGAAACACGTTCTTTATGACCGTGCCCGTGAGATACATCTGGCCCGTTTTCCTTATAACGATTTTCTTTATCAGAATTATGAGGATCTCACTGTTGCCGGAACATCGGCGCTTGACGGCGAGTTGGAGAAAAAAGATAATGAATGAAGCTGATGGACTGGAACAGACTCATCTGTGACAAACGACTGGGACTGGAGAACTATCATGACCCCCGCAGCCGCGGCACCCGTAGCGACTTTCAGCGCGATCATGACCGCCTGGTATTCTCGTCGCCTTTCCGGCGTTTGCAGAATAAGACACAGGTGTTTCCGCTGCCGGGAAGTGTTTTTGTTCACAACCGATTGACTCATAGTCTTGAAGTCTCTTGCGTGGGGCGTTCGCTTGCCAATGAGGTCATGCGTCAGCTTCGTAAGAAGTATAGTGCGGAGCCTTGGGTGGAATGTCTGGATTTCGCCGGAGAGATTGTTGGTGCGGCATGTCTGGCACATGATCTTGGAAATCCGCCGTTCGGGCACTCGGGAGAGACAGCGATCTCTACTTATTTCAGTGAAGGTAAGGGAAAGCATTTGCGTGACCGACTTTCACCTCGTGAGTGGGCCGATCTCACTTGCTTTGAAGGTAATGCCAATGCTTTCCGTCTGCTGACCCATCAGTTCCGCGGACGTCGTAATGGCGGATTTGCCATGACTTATTCCACATTGGCTTCGATTGTGAAGTATCCTCATGAATCGATTGTGGCGGGTCAGCATGGAAAATTCGGGTTCTTTACTTCGGAAGCATGTGATTTTGTCAGAATTGCCGATGAGCTTGGACTAAAGCGGCTTAGCAATCCTGGAGATCCGCTGGTTTATTCACGTCATCCATTGGTGTATATAGTTGAGGCAGCGGATGATATATGCTATGAAGTAATGGATATCGAAGATGCCCATAAACTTAAGATATTATCGACAGAAACTGTCATTGAGCATCTTAGTGCATTTTTCCCGTCGGAAAGACTTGACCACATGAATGTGATCATGGAAGGTGTTTCTGATCCGAATGAGAAAATAGCATACCTTCGTTCTTGTGTGATAGGGAGGTTGGTAGAATGCTGTGCAGACAGCTTTGTTACTCATGAAGAGGAAATTCTCGACGGCTCGTTCGGTTCGACTCTTATCCGTAGTCTGCCTGAGAGGGAGAAAATGGCCTACGACCGATGCGCGAAGCTTTCTTATCAAAAAATTTATGATGCACAGGAAGTGGTTGATGTCGAACTTGCAGGTCATCGTATTATCACATCACTAATGGATCATCTCATCAATGCTGTAATAAACTCGAATCTGAGTTATTCACGGCTTTTGCTGTCGAAGATTCCAGAACAATACGACGCGCAGGCTCCGACTCTGTTCGGGCGTATCCAAGCTGTGCTTGACCATGTTTCAGGCATGACAGACGTCTATGCGCTTGACCTCTACAGGAAGCTTCAGGGACAGTCGCTTCCTGCTGTCTGACAATTATTTTTCAGAAATCAATGAGCGATTATTTGTCAAAAATGTCAAGACGTAGGAAAAAACGTAATACGATCCGTCGGACAATTATTGCAATGTGCCTGCTGTTGGTTGTAGTGGCTTTTTTTATGCCTGTTGATGGGGGAGAGGTTTCTGGTTCATCGTCTTCTTCGAGTCAGCTTCCTGTAAACTGGGATGAATATGCAGTGGCAGCTACAAATCCCGATCTCGATGAAGTCATAGTGGATTATAAGGGTTTTAAAGTCTCGTTTAATCCTGTCACCCATATCCCAAACTGGGTAGCGTGGACGATAACAGCCGACAGGCTGAACAATCCTGTGGTCTCACGTAATTCGGCATCGTTTACTCCTGACCGAAGAGTATCCGGCTGCGCTGTTCCTGCGGATTACAGACGTTCAGGCTATGACCGCGGACACATGGCTCCTGCTGCTGACATGAAATGGGATGAGCAGGCTATGAAAGACTGCTTTTTATTTACCAACATCGCACCTCAGGCAACGTCGCTTAACACCGGAGCATGGAACAAACTCGAACAGGCATGCCGCAATCAGGCATCGGTCGACAGTCTCGGTACAGTCGTTGTGATATGCGGGCCTGTCATGACCAGTGGGTATACATCGACTATCGGTGATACCGAGGTAGTCGTCCCTCCGGCATTCTTCAAAGTCGCTCTTTATCGACGTACAGATGGCACTCCGGCAACTATAGGTTTCATTATGAACAACGGTAAGGTCGATGGAGGCATGCAGAAGTGTGCCATGACTGTGGACCAGGTTGAAGCAGTCACCGGTCACGATTTTTTTGCGACTCTGCCTGACTCGTTGCAGCAGACCATCGAGTCAAATTACGATTTTTATAACTTCTCAACCGGACGATGACCACAACAACCGACACCATTTGCGCCATATCGACTCCGCCTGGCATCGGAGGAATAGCTGTAATCAGAGTCAGCGGACCAAAGGCATTTGAAGCAGTGCGGCATATCTGGCATGGAAAAGATCTGGCATCGGCGCGTCATGCATCAGCGCTGGTGGGAGAGATTATGGATGGAGACCACATACTTGACCAGGCAGTAGCTTCAATATTCCGATCTCCACATTCCTACACCACACAGGATACTGTCGAGATATCGGTTCATGGCTCGGTATATGTTCAGTCACGTCTGTTGCGGTTGCTTATCGATACAGGCCTTTGCCGACTGGCTCAGCCGGGGGAGTATACGCGTCTGGCTTACCTTGCCGGACGTCTTGATCTGGCTCAGGTTGAGGCGGTGGCCGACATCCTTTCGGCGCGTACAGCCGGTGCCCATCGTATCGCGATAAATCAGCTCAAAGGATCTCTCACGACACGCATCCGTGAGCTTCGCAGCCAATTAATTGATCTTGCATCATTGCTCGAACTCGAACTTGATTTTTCGGAGGAGGATATTGAGTTTGCGTCACGCGCCAGACTTGAGCTGCTTGCAAATGATATAATAGGGCAGATCGACAGACTTACTGACTCATTTGCCACCGGACAGGCAATACTCACAGGCTATCCGATTGCGCTTGCTGGAGCTACAAACGCAGGAAAATCCACACTTCTCAATCTTCTCCTTGATGATGACCGTGCGATTGTGTCCGATGTACACGGCACCACCCGAGACACAATTCAAGACACATTCAAAATCGGAGAGACACTCTTTCGCATCACAGATACGGCAGGGCTTCGCGATACATCCGATCCAATCGAACGTGAGGGGATCAATCGTACATGTAAAGTTATAAATAGCGCCCACCTTATATTATGGTTAATTGACCATCGCACGTCCGATTCAGAAGTTCGGGAGATATGGAAGCAGCTTAGTTCAAATCTTGCCGGACATCAGACCCTTCTACCTGTCATAACCAAAACCGATATCTGCCAAGAAGTCGTTGATGCTAATATTAAGCGCATCAAAGAAATCTTGCATGATCTTTCGGGAGTGGATAAGATTCCACAAGAGACACCACTTTCACACTCTATATCAGATGCAGAAACATTGCAGATGTTACGAGACACTATATGCCGGATTGCTGCACCGCATACTAATTATCAGCCCGGTGACGTTGTTATAACCAACGAACGCCAGCGCCAGGCACTGCTTCAGGCCCGTGCAGAGCTACAGAACACACATAAAGCTCTGACTCAAGGCCTTCCTCCCGATCTCGTCGCTCATCATCTCCGTCACGCCATATCCTCTCTCGCCACCATCACCGGTGACATCACCACCCCCGATCTACTTGCAACTATCTTCACTCGCTTTTGCATCGGTAAATAATTCATTGATACACAATGAATTACAATGATAGTAATTAAC
>ERZ777011.467-NODE-467-length-62513-cov-15.929905_pt1 | contig 62513 bp, 47 predicted proteins | sample MGYA00374964_ERZ777011 | MGnify/ENA primary metagenome ERZ777011 (study PRJEB29310, sample SAMD00008975) | mouse gut metagenome | study: EMG produced TPA metagenomics assembly of the Metagenome analysis of fecal microbiota from mouse which was promoted...
TTTAATCTTGATGACGCTGATAGTCAGCGGTCTTGCCGTTTCGGCACAGACGCGCTCCTACCAGGGTACTGTTGTCGACGCAACGACATCCGAACCTCTGATCGGCGCCACAATCCTGCCCCTCGGAGGCGGACAGGGCGTTGCAACCGACGTGGAGGGCAAGTTCAAACTTAACGTTCCGGCGAACGTGAAGGAAATACAGGTTTCTTACGTTGGCTACAAGACTGTCAAAGTTCCTTTGACACAGAATGTAGTGGTTAAGATGCAGACAACAGACCAGACTCTTGACGATGTCATGGTCGTTGCCTTCGGCACAACAACCAAGGAGGCGTTTACCGGTTCTGCGGCTGTTGTCGGTTCGGGCGAACTTCAGAAGCGCACAACCACCAATGTGGCTGACGCTCTCATCGGTTCCGTTCCCGGTCTTCAGATGCGTTCTTCCACCGGTTCTCCCGGTTCGGACGGCTCGATCAACATCCGCGGTATCTCCTCTCTCTATTCAGGCATCGAACCGCTCGTGATCGTTGACGGCGCACCCTACACCGCAAGTCTCAGCAATATACCGCAGAGCGACATAGCTTCGATTTCAGTGCTCAAGGATGCTGCTTCGGCGGCACTTTACGGTGCTCGCGGTGCAGCAGGTGTGATCATCATCACCACAAAACGTGGTGCTAACAAAGAGGCTCAGATTACCGTAAACGCCAAGTGGGGTTCAAACTCACGCGCAGTCCAGGATTATGACGTAATCACTGATCCGGCTGCATTCTATGAGGCATATTACGCACAGGTGTACAACTACAATTACTATCATCAGGGCATGACGCCTGCCGCCGCTAACCAGGCATCCAACAACATGATGCTCGGTCAGCTGATGTATAATGTATACACTCTTCCGAAAGATGCCAACGGTAACGAACAACTCCTTATCGGCATGGATGGCAAACTCAATCCAAATGCTACCCTCGGACGCAAGATAGATTTCAATGGCCAGCAGATGTGGCTCACTCCTGACAACTGGAATGACGAGGCATATCACAACGGTTTCCGCCAGGAATACAACCTCAGCGTAAACGGAGGCACAGACCGTGCGTCTTTCTACGCGAGTCTCAACTATCTCGGCGACGAAGGTATTCTCCAGCCATCAAGCTACGACCGTGTAAGCGGACGCATACGCGCTGACTATCAGGCTAAGAAATGGCTGAAAGTCGGAGCCAATGTCGGCTATACCCACTCGAATTCAGTCGGCAACCCGAGCATCGGCACCGGCTGGAGTTCAAACAACATCCTCTACTTCACCGGTATGATCGCTCCGATATACCCGGTATACGCACGTGGTCTTGACGCTGCCGGAAATCCTTACATCCTTACAGACGAATATGGAAACACCAGATATGACTTCGGTCAGGATGTATATTATTCCGGTACCCGTCCATTCGGCGCGCCGGGAAACCCGATCGCCGACCAGGTTCTCAACACTTCAAAATCGGATTACAACCAGCTTAACGCAACCCTCAACGCGACTGTTGACTTCACAAGTTATCTTAAACTTGATGTCGTGAGCAACGTCAACTGGGGCGAAACCCGAAGCACAAGCTTCGGCAACCCGCTTACTCCGGGTTCAGCATCGGTGAACGGTAATCTTACAAAGGCTACCACAACGAATATACGTACCAACAATTCACAGACACTGACATTCTACAAGTATTTCGGCGACCACTACCTCAATGTTATGGCAGGTCACGAGTATTATCGTACAGACGGCACATATCTTGCCGCACTCGGACGCGGCATGTTCTCCCCCGACATCCTTGAGCTTGACGCATTCGCAGACGTAGCTGTCAACGCATCTTCTTACAAGACAAGCTACAATGTTGAAGGCTGGTTCGGAAGCGCACAATACAATTTCCTTGAGAAGTATTATGCTTCGGCAATGTACCGCCGCGATGCATCCTCCCGTTTCCACAAGTCTCACCGCTGGGGTAACTTCTGGAGCTTCGGAGCCGCATGGATGATCTCAAAGGAAAACTTCATGGCTCAGACAAAGAACTGGCTTGATTACCTGAAACTCAAGGTCTCTATCGGTCAGCAGGGTAATGACAATCTGTCTACTTCCTACGGATTCGTAAACACCTATAAGCTTCAGCCAAGCTCCAAGGAGCATATGTCTCCGGTATTCTCAAACTTCGGTAATCCGGACATAACCTGGGAAACCACAACCAACTTCAATGTCGGTCTTGAATTCGGTTTCTTCAACAACCGCCTTACAGGTAACATCGATGTATACAACAAGAATACCAACAACCTTCTTTTCTGGCTTACGATTCCGGAATCAACAGGTGCCCGCGGCTATTGGGGCAATGTCGGTTCTCTCCGCAACACCGGTGTCGAACTCGTTCTCAGCGGAACTCCGATCCGTACAAAAGATTACGAATGGAACATAACAGCAAATCTTTCGCACAATGTCACCAAACTGACGAAGCTCCCCGAAAGCAAGATCGGCGTGAACGGCGGCTGGTATGACGACGGCTACTGGTATGAGGTAGGCGGACCGATGTACAATTACATGGATCTCGCATACGCAGGAGTAAACGACAAGGGTCAGGCTCTCTATTACTACGACCCGAACCTTGTGACAGACGGCACTATGGACACTTCAAGACCCGGTACAATCAAATCCATGGATTATGTCACTACTGAGGCAGGAAACGCATCGCGTTACGCTATCGGCAGCATCCTGCCCAAAGTATTCGGCGGTTTCAACACCACAGTGCGCATCAAGTGGTTTGACATCTCGGCTTCTTTCGACTATCAGATCGGCGGAAAGGTCTATGACTCACGTTACGCCGCGCTCATGACTCCGAACTCCGACCTTTCATCTACCAACGGACAGACTTATCACAAGGACTGGATCAATTCCTGGAGCCCCAACAACACCGACTCCAACCTTCCCCGCTGGCAGATAGGCGACACAGACACAGGTATGGCGAGCGACAGATTCCTTGCCAACGCAGGTTATCTTAACTTCCAGTCGTTCGTGGTCGGCTTTACCTTGCCGAAACTGTTCAACGACATTGAGAAAATCCGTGTATACTGCATGGGTGAGAACCTCTGCTTCTGGTCTGCCCGCAAGGGTCTCGACCCCCGCTATTCATACGGCGGCAATGCTTCCGTAGGTGCATATTCACCGATGCGCACTATCTCGGGAGGTGTGGAAGTTGTGTTCTGATATTGATTCATCTAACGTAAAAAGAACATTCACAATGAAAAAGATAATGACATTAACAGCCGGCGCCGCCCTTCTTCTGTTGCCTTCCTGTATTCAGGAGTTCGAGCCTCAACAGGTAATTGTAACAGAGGATCAGGCATCATCCGCGCCGGGAGCTTACGAAAATTTCGTAAACTCTCTCACATCAAGTGTTGCAGGACAATGGGTATTTGACACCCCAAATTACCGCAAGCCGAATGATTTCGGTTATCCCTCGCTTATTCTAATGCGCGAAATGACAGGAAACGACATGGTCGCTGTCGGAGGCGGCTACAACTGGTTCCAGACATGGTATACCTCTGATGTGACACTCGCTCCCATATACCTTAACTGCCAGTATCCCTGGACTTACTATTATTCTCAGATCAAAAACTGCAATACGGTTCTTAACCTCGCAGGTGAGAACCCTTCCGATATTCACAAGGCAGGTGCGGGAATGGCTCACGCATGGCGTGCCTTCTACTATCTGGATCTTGCGCAGATGTTCTGTCCTGTTTCCTATGCACAAGACAAAACAGCTCCGACAGTGCCTATCGTATCGAATGATATGAGCATTTCCGGTGCATCGAACAATCCGCGCGCAACTTACGAGGATATGATGAAGTTCATTCTCGCAGATCTTGACAACGCAGAAAGATTCCTTTCCGATTACAGCAGGAGGAGCAAAGAAGAGCCCGATATGAGTGTTGTAAACGGTCTTCGCGCACGAGTATACCTTCTTATGGAAGACTGGGTAAATGCCGAAAAATATGCAAAAGAAGCCCAGAAAGGGTATACTGTCATGACAGGCGCCGAGTATAACAACAAAGTCAACGGCTTCAACAACGCCAATTCCAACAACGCATGGCTCTGGTGCTGCACATTCAAGAAGGATGACGCCTGCATGGTTACAGGCGGAAACCACTCCTGGGGATCGTGGATGATCAACGAGCTTCCCAACGATGGTCAGACCGGTTACGGCTACTACAGCAAATATGGTGCCGGCAACTATATCGACTATCATTTGTATCAGACAATTCCAGCGTCCGACACCCGCAAGCAGTGCTATGTGGATTTTGAAATAGACAAAAAGACCACTGCTACCGACGTAATAAAAGCATTGGCTGCTTATTCTGATGTTCCGGAATATGTATTCAATTCAGGAAACGCTGTAAGATCCAACACTAATGGCGCGAACGCATGGGGCGGCATGCCACTGAAATTCCGCGGACGCGACGGCAACCACACCAACAACCAGGAGGCGTATTGTGTAGACGTGCCCCTGATGCGAGTTGAGGAGATGGTGCTCATTGAGGCAGAGGCAGCCGGACGTCAGGACGAAAACCGAGGAAAAGCACTGCTTGAGACTTTTGCCAAGACTCGCGATGAGAACTATGTATACGGCAAACATAACGACGCTTATAACAACTCGTCGACATCTCCGTTCATCAATGAAATATGGTGGCAACGCCGTGTTGAGTTCTGGGGCGAGGGTCTTGCAATGTTCGATATAAAACGTCTCAACAAGGGTATAATACGCAGCTATGCAGGAACAAACCATGTTGACGGCTACCGCTGGAATACCAACGAACCTCCGCAGTGGATGACATTCTGCATCGTGCAGACTGAAACCAACAACAACAGCGCCTGCACAAACAACCCGACACCTATCGCTCCCAAAGGCAATTCGCCTGAGCACGCTTGGTAAAAGGATTATATTAATTTCTTAAATGATTGCACAAATGAAAAATTTGAAATATTTCCTTATGGCTCTCCCGCTGGCTTTTCTGTGGTCTTGCTCTGCAGAAGACGGCACTGAGCCCGGAACAGCCTCAAATCCGGTTGTCACTATGTATTCGTATGCTCCGGAGGCTACCTCCGGCATGAACGCAGACAACGACCTGATTGTGCGTTTTGCAACCAACAATGCAGTGACCGAGCTTTATTATCTTATCGAAGCGGCAGACGCGGCTAACGATTATATCGACAAGAACGGAAGCGACGCATATATGCAGAAGGTCGTGGAGGAAGGCATCAAACTTGACGTGACCGGCGCCGCCAATATTGACGAGAATATTCTGGATCAGCATGGCGCGATAATTATCACGGGTGTTGCCTGCAACGGCTCAAACCGTTCAATGGCACAGGTGTCATTCACCGGTCTTGACTGGAATAAAATCTGCAGCGGTCAATTCTCTGCCGGCAATATTATCAACGGTGCTAAAATTTGTGATCTTGAAGTCTGCACTACAGATAAAAACCTCTACCGCATAAAAGATGCATTCAAGGACGGTTATTCTCTAAAGTTCTCTAAGATGGGTCTGAAAGGAACAGACGACACGGGGATGGCATTCTATCCCGTAAGGATTCCTGAAGCCCAGACCGGCATTGAAGTTAACTTCAATGATGGAAGCAAGTCTCCACTTTGGGTAAAAGACGTTGCATATTGGCAGCAAAATGCCGATCTTGCCACAAGCCAGAATTACTGGAGCTTGATCTGGGAGGACAACTTCTGTGAATTCAACCTTGCCTGGATGACCAACAAAGGCTGCATAGCCTATGGATCCGCATCCGATGGTGAAGGAAATACATCATATTTCATACCGGACGGAGTGGACTTATAAGAATCTTAAGACTTCAGAAGGCCCTTGCCTTCGCAATAAAAGGGAAAGAGCCACAATATCGGCTCTTTCCTTTTTTATATAATCAATTAAGAAAATATTAAAACTATATGAAGAGAATTACATCACTCGCAATCATGTCGGCAACGACACTCGCATTGCTAGCCGCCCCACTCACTCCCGAACAGGCATTAAGACGGGTGCAAGGCAACAGCGTATTGAAGATGCCCTCGAAATCAGGGACCTCAATGAAACTTAGCTTCTCAATGCAAACACAGAAAGGGGAACCGGCTGTATACATATTCGACCGTCCGGCTTCATCAGGGTATTTGATCGTCAGCGCGGACGATACCGCCACTCCCCTGCTCGGATATGCAGACTCCGGCAGCTTCGACGCCAACAACATGCCCCCTCAGCTCGAATGGTGGCTATCGGAATATGCCTCACAAATCGACTATGCATCGGCAAACGGAATTAAAAACACTTATGCCCCCATTGCCAATAAAAAGGAGATTGCTCCGCTCGTAAAAACCAAATGGAATCAAGGAACTCCATATAATAATCTGTGTCCTTCCGTAAACAACGTAAAATGTCCTTCGGGATGCGTGGCAACGGCAATGGCTCAGGTAATGAAGTTTTGGAATTATCCTGAAGTGGGCACAGGAAGGGTCACTGCAACATTACCATCGGGAGGTACTGGAGAAGGGTTCATAAACCTCGCTCAAAAACCTTTCGACTGGAACAACATGATCGATTCATATTCGGGATATGACTACACCAACGAACAGGGAAACGCAGTGGCAACCCTGATGCAGGCAGCAGGATATGCGGCAAAGATGAACTATGCACCGGGCGGCTCTGGAGCATTGAGCATAAACGCGGCAATATCACTGTCAAAAAATTTCAAATACAACCCGAACATTCAATACCTGCAACGCCTCTATTTCAATGCATCTGAATGGAACGAAATCGTTTATAACGAGCTTGCTGCCGGACGCCCCATTCTTTATGGTGGTCAATCAACATCCGTTGGTCATGAATTTGTCTGTGACGGATATGACGGAAACGGATATTTCCATTTCAATTGGGGATGGGGAGGTATGTCAGACGGATATTTCATCCTTGACGCCCTTAACCCTAACTCTGTAGGAACCGGTGGTGGCGCCGGCGGAGGATATAACTCAAGACAGGACATAATAATAGGGATTCAACCCTCTTCTGAAGAAACTGACGTTTATCTAACCCAGTTCGGCAACCTTTCAGCATCGGCAAGCGGATCAAACATTAGCCTTGCCTTGAACTATAACGGCAATGTCGGCAATTGGGTAAATGCCGGAATCTCTGCAGTCAAAGTAAGAATGGGGGCAGAAATCGTATCTGTTGACAATTCTGAAATCAAACCTCAATATGTGAGACTCTTCTCGAATGACATTGACATTCCGGCACTGACTTTGAACGGATACAATATCTCATATCAGGGTATAAAAGGGAATGCAACAGTCTCCATCCCTTCAATTTTACCTAACGGCAAATATAAAGTTACTGTCTGCACACAAGATGCAAACAAGACAGACGCACCTTGGACTCCGGTTTGCACAACCAACGGAGCGTACAATTTTGTATACGTCACAAAGAACGGAAGCAGCTGCTCTGTTGAAAACTTCAACGAGACGGAACTCTCGATTGTATCGGCTGAACCGACAACCCAGGTTTATTATGAGAATGCATGCCGGTTCAGACTGTCGGTAAAAAACAATTCCAATCTCGAACTTTCAGGAGGCTTCTATCCTGTGCTCTACGATGGAAACACTCCGGCTTTTCTCGGAGAGGGAATAACAATGAGTCTTGCACCGGGTGAAAGCGACAATGTGGAATTTGTAACCACATTCGAACTTCTTAAAGGAGTCTCCGCTCCAACGGAGACGAAAGAATATACACTTCGGTTCAGCAAGAACGCAAGCGGCTCGGCGTTTTACAACTGGAGCAAGCCCCTGTCAATGGGACTGCTTCTTAGAGCTCCGTCATTCAATACGTCAAATTACTGCATAGAAGGCGCTCCGACAAGAGAGGAGACTATCAACGGACAGACACGCACGGCATTCGTTGTTCCGGATCCGTCTGAGATTCCATTCGCCGCGACAATAACCAACACCGGCACTTTCTTCGGCTCGCCTGTCTATACCCTGATTTTCAACTCCGCATTAAGCGGATACAATCTCACTTCGCTTGCCATGGGTCCGACAGCCATTCTCAACAGAGGCGAATCCGCGACGGTCACGGGGTCTGCTGACTTCACCGAAGCAGAGGACGGAGAAGCTTACGCCGCAGCATTATTCTACATAAACGGGGGTAAGCTGACGCAGCATAACGGAAGCCAGATACTATACTTCATTGTGGATTCCACAGCCTCGGCTGTCAATGATATCGAATCTGACAATACCACATCAGACAATGAAATATACAATCTCCAGGGCATTCCTGTAGGGAAAGACATAAATCTGCTTCCCGCCGGAATATACATCAGAAACGGCAAGAAAATTCTTAAGAGACATTGACCTTTCCCCTTCGACTCCAGTTTCTCAAAGGGGCGACGCAAAAGGTTTATCAAATAAAGACAGGGAGCGAAACGCTCCCTGTCTTTATTTGATAAACTGACTTTCTCATTCGCTCTATCTTCGGATCACCACCGGATTGCCTCCCAGACCGATATATGGATATGACGGATTCTCTTTGCGGAAACGGGCTATGAACGCACGGGTATCATCCATGCTGTCAAAACTACCGGCTATGATATACCATTTGTCTTCCAGCGCACGCGCCGCACGGGCATCGTACCCTTTCTCCGAAAGCATCAAGGCTCCCGCACGTGCGTTGGTATTCATTTTAAAAACTGCAACAGCGACATTGAGCTGTTTCAGAGGAGAGACTCCGTCATCCACACGCAGAATCTCGTTGACAAAATACAATGTGTCGCCATCCACGACCTTACCGCGGGGCGCGTCTTCGGATATGAGTCCGTCTGCCGCCAGCGATTCGCTTACCTTCTCCCTTTTGCCTACCGCGACATCATAAGCCTCTCGGTAATTCTTCTCGGTAGGCTTGCAGGAGACAAGAGCTATGGCGGCAACAGCCGCCAGCAACAATATCTTTTTCATGGCACAAGAATGCGAATCTCACGTGGTTTGAAACTATATCTGCGGTTCTGCGTCACAGGCACGATCCTCTCTCCCGTCAGAATGTCTGTATAACTCTTACCCTCGGGGATAATCTCAAGATAACGTGTCATGTCAACATCGTTTGTCTCGTCTGTGCCGTTAAGCATGATCACCGCGACATCATCGCCGGAGCGGCGTTCATACAGATAGACACCGTTGGTAGGCATGAAATGCTTCATCCCCCCCTCTCCTATCGCCTTGCTTCCTCGGCGCCATCCGCACAGACGCGATATGAAATCGAAAGCCTCGTTCTGCAGTTCTGTCCTGCCTTCTCTTGAAAAGACATTGACTTTGTCGCCGGGGAAGCCTCCGGGCATATCCTTGCGCACGTTGCCGTCGCCCCCTTCCCTTGTGCCGTGCATCAGCAGTTCCGTGCCGTAATACAGCTGCGGGATGCCGGGAACAGTCAACAGCACTGTCAATGCCTGCTTCCACTGGTCGAGAGTCTCCGGCTCGGTAAGAATGAAACGTTCAGTGTCGTGATTATCAAGGAAACGGAGCACATTCATCGGATCCGGATAAACATAATCAAGCGCGAGGTGGTCATAGATTGTGTTGAGACCGTTCCAGGGATCCGTCTTCGCCTTGAACGGCGCCATGTCACGACACTTTATCATGAACGGGAAATCCATCACCACGGGAAGATTTGTGTCGGGATTTCTCTTTGAGGCAAGCGGCGAGCCTTTCTGCCAGAATGCCTCCCCTGCTGTCTCTCCGAACCAGCATTCACCCACGATATTGAAGTCCGAATACTCGGCAATAACCTCGGAAATCCATCTTGCCATCTCTTTCTCATCGGCATAGGGATAGGTATCCATACGGATGCCGTCGATCTGCGACTCCTCGATCCACCAGATGGAATTCTGGATCAGATACTTCATCAAGTGCGGATTCCGCTGGTTGAGATCCGGCATCTCAGCTACAAACCAGCCGTCTTGCGTGAGCTTGCGGTCATAATCAGTGGCATATGGGTCAGTAATGGTGGAAAGGCGGTAATTTGTCTGAACATAACCGTCAGGGAAATTGAACCAGTCTTTCGAAGGTCTGTCTTCAAACCAGGGATGTCCGGAACCGCAATGATTGAAGATCATGTCCATCACAGTCTTTATCCCGTTGTCATGAAGTTTCTCCACGAGCGCGGAATACTGACTGTTGCTTCCGAAACGGGGATCGACCTTGTAATAATCGGTAGTGGCATAACCGTGATAGCTGCCACCTTTCATATCGTTCTCAAGAACCGGATTCAGCCACACGGCGGTTATGCCGAGAGAATCGAGATAATCGACATGACTGGAGATTCCGGCAAGGTCTCCGCCGTGACGGGTGTTGGGATTATCACGGTCTACCTTCACATGATGACGCAATTCCGCCACATCGTTTATGCTTTCATCGCCGCTGGCGAACCGGTCGGGCATAATCATATACAGCACATCTCCGGCGGTAAATCCTTTCGCACCTTTCTGAGCCTTGCGGGCGCGCAGTTCGAATTCTTTTACAACCTTGCGTTTACCCTCGCGCCATTCGAGTTTCATGATCCCCGGCTGAGCTTCGGGCGATACGGTAAGGTATACATACTGCCAGTTCGGCGAGCCGTCGAGTCTGACAACAGAATCAACGGTAACTCCGGGATAGGTCAGTGAGAAATCCGCCGGGCGCACGTCACGCCCATGAATCTGCAACTGCAAGGTGGTGTCGCGCATGCCTGCCCACCAGTGCGGCGGATGAATCTCATCCACTGTGAAAGATGCAGCCGAAGCCGATAATGCTCCGCCTGCAATAAAGCAGAAAAGGCCGCGGCACTTGCACCGCGACCTGCTGATAGAATATCTTTTAAATCTCTTCATTGAAAAAATATTATGTTCAGACTAATCCACCTGGATGACAAGATGAGTTGTCAGGCTCCAGAATTTGGCGGGATCGGTAATCTGGATTGTCTTCGGACCATCCTTCTCGCCGGTGATCTGATAGCTGCCGGCAGGCATGTTGCTCCAGATCTTCACTTTCTTAGAGTTCGTCGGAATGGAGCTGAGCGTGCGCTTGTCGGCTGTCACGAAATATGACGCATCAAAATTCCCTTTCAATACCTTAGTCGCACCAAGGAATTTTTTCTCCAGCAGACCCTTTTCCTTAAGGTTTTTATTTGTGCCGATTGCATAATAGACTTTGTTCGCCTCATTCTCGGCGGCGACAGCCTGCGCCTGAGCCTCCTCTTTCGCAGCAGTCTCTGTCTTTACCTGTTCCTGACCTTCGGCAACCTGAGTGTTCAGAGTCTCGATCTGACCTTTTGCCGCAGCAAGGTCACTCTCGAGCTGTGCGATTTTCTTATCCTGCGAAGCGATACGCTCCTTGAGCTGCTTGATTGTCTTTGACATTACGCTGTTCTCGTTGCCCGATGTCTTGATTTTCTCTTCCATGGAAGTGAGAAGAGCCTTGTTGGCTGCAAGACGAGCCTTGATTGAAGCGAGGTTCTGACGGATTTCGGCACGACGGTCGCCGTTCTCGCTGTTGCCCATATTATAAAGCAGACCCTCCTGCATGTTGATGGAATCCAACCCGGTGTAGATGTCTCCCATGAGCAACATAAGAGAGTCGTTGAACGTGGCTGCTTCCTGATATTCGGCTGTCAGATCTGCGATACGGGTTGAATCCTCGTCAATCTTTTTCTGATTGCCTGAGCATGATGCCAGAAGCATGGCTCCCATTCCAAGAAATAAAACGCTTTTCTTCATAATCGTATAGTTTATAGTTAAATTTCACTTCAGAAAGTTCCGACTGCCGGAATGCGAATGATCAGCATTGCATTCAGCAGCCTTCAATCACTATAACAATTTCACCCTTCGTTTGGTTCACGGAATAATATTCAAAAAGTTCACCAAGGGTGCCTTTTTTTATTGTTTCATGCATTTTAGAGATCTCACGACACACCGCCGCCGGTCTGTCGGCACCGAATGCCGACACGATCTGCCCCAGTGTTCTGCCAAGGCGCAGAGGAGACTCATAGATAATTACAGTACGCGGATCTGCGGCAAGTTCCGCCAGACGCGTCTGACGCCCTTTCTTGACCGGAAGAAATCCTTCAAACACAAACCTGTCGCATGGCAGTCCTGAAGAGACGAGTGCCGGCACAAATGCCGTGGCTCCCGGAAGACATTCCACATCCACACCAAGCCGGCGACAGGCACGCGACAGCATGAACCCCGGGTCGGAGATGCCGGGGGTACCGGCATCGGAGATCAGAGCCACCACATCTCCGGCCTCTATCCGGGCGGCGACAGCGTCGCAGGTCTGATGCTCGTTGAATTTGTGATGGCTGTGCATAGGAGTGGAAATCTCAAAATGCTTCAACAGTTTTCCTGAGGTGCGTGTGTCTTCGGCAAGGATATAATCAACCTCTTTAAGCACTCTCAGAGCCCGCAGCGTTATATCTTCGAGATTTCCCACGGGTGTGGGTACAATATAGAGTTTTCCGCTCATGACTCGAAATAGCCTCTGATTATCTCCATGAATCCGATGACTTCCGGATTTTCCTCATTCCACCCGAGTTCCCCTATAAAATATTCCTCGGCCTCGTCATAGCTGTCCATTGCCGCCACTGCATTCATGGCGGAAGAAAATTCAGCATCCGAATTGGAAAAAAGCTCACGTTTGAAACGGAATCTGTCGTTGAGGCAGAACGCCGGCTTGTCAAGCTTGGGCTTCCTGAACTCCTGAGCCACCGCATCCTCCACTTTTTCCGGTATCCCCTGTTTCTCCGCCGGTGCCGACACCCGCTGTTCTGACTGCGGTTCGAATTGCGGTTCCACCGATATTTCTTCCTGCGGTTCAACAGGTGTCTCTTCCTGCTGTTCTTCAGGTGTTTCTCCGGAATCGAGCAATGTCCTGATTCGGGACACGATCAGCGGTTCAAGCTCGGGAATCTTGTCTTCCCGAAGCTGCGCAAGTTCGAGAAGTCCCTCAATTTCGTAAATTTTGTCTTTAAGACCCTTGATGTCGTCTATATTCATATCTCTATCTTAGATTCATATATTCAGTTGAAATAGTCACAATGCCGCACTCTGTAAAAACACGAGAACCACGTTACTGTTCAAAAACCGTGAGCAAAGCCTTCTTTAACCCTTCGCGCGCGGCAGTGCGGTTTGTCATCTCGTTCATCATGACCACTATTATGTGTGTGGGCGCGTAATTGTCGTCGAGCTTATATCCGGCATAACATTGAATACCTTTCATACTGCCTGTCTTCAACGCAACGTAACCCTCCAGAGGAGTTTCGGCAAGAAAACTGCGCAACGTACCTTCCTGACCGGCAAGTGGAAAGAAGGAGGCATAATAAGGATTCTCGGACCTTTCTGCCAGCACATAAGCCATAAATCGCGCCGTAACTCGGTTCTGCCGCGAAAGTCCGGATCCGTCAACTATGTTCACGCCTTGCATAGGGGCTTTCTGTTTCTTCCAGTATTCCGACTCCTGAGCCGCCGCATCGGAGACGGAGCCTTTGCCGCCGTCTGCCACGGCATAAGAGCGCAACAGAGCCTCGGCATACTGGTTGTCGCTTCGCATCATGCAGGAACGCATTATCTCGTCAAGCGGAACAGATTCATGATCAAGAATGAGTTCGCGCTCCCCCTCACGCACAGACTCTCCCTCCACTACAATTCCGTTACGCTCAAGAGCCGCTTGCAGACGCGTGTCAAAAACAGCAGCCGGATTTGAAACCGAACGGCTGCCTGAAGCGTTATCCTCAAAGTTGAGTCCATGAGAACCGGTGCCGTATGCATGCGGGAGATCTCCCGACATCCATGACGGAGGCACAGCCGGTCCGCTCCATACGTCCTCGTCAACCACTATCCTGCCGGCAATCGAGCGCACCCCGCGCTCCGTCAAGGCGGCTGCGATCTGTGAGCATATGTCTTTATTCCCCTCCACATGCCGGGAATTCAGCGATGGATCGCCACTACCGACTATGATCAGATTCCCGTCGAGAATCCCGTCGCGCACAGTGCCGGCAGCATAGACCTCAGTATGGAAACGGGCATCTTCATCAAGCCGAGAGAGGAGCGTAGCCGTGGTGACGCACTTCATGATCGAGGCGGGAATCAGCGGAATGTCTGCGTTCATTTCAAGAACCGTCTCTCCGGTGGAGAGATCGATGACAAGCATCGATGAACTGCCGGCATTCACACCGCGTGTCTGGCTGAAGTCCTCCACTATATCAGCCCGGGTTTGCAGACAGCAGAGAAGCGGAAGTAAGAAAAGCAATATCTGAAGCATTACTGTTTTCATATTACAAAATTAACTCTTCTTGCTTCCACTTACAAATCTTTTTACTAATTTTGACTTATGAATAATTTGACTTATGAATAATTACGAACGACGGCCTTACACTTTCGACAGGGTGGTCCGCATCCTGTTCTCGGTATGCGCACTCTTAGCCACATTATACCTTCTTTCCATTCTCAAGGGAGTTCTGCTGCCTTTCCTTGTGGCAAGCCTGATCGCCTACATGCTTGAACCCGTAGTGAAATGGAACCAGAAATGGATGCGCACTTCCAACCGCTTCCTTCCGGTAATGGCGACTCTGCTTGAGACTTGCGTGATCGGAGGGGGATTCTGCGCTATTTTCTTCCCTTATCTGATCTCTGAATGCGCACAGATGACAGACATGGTGAAAACCTATGCTACCAAACAGATCGACATTCCTTTCATCTCGGAAAACATACATCAGTTCATACGAGACAACATCGATTTAAACCAGCTCTCGAAACTGCTGTCGCAGGAGCAATGGGAGAAACTGATCAAGACAAGCATCTCCTCTTCGTGGAGCTTTCTAAGTTCGGGCTTTGCACTGATTGTCGGAATTGTCAGCTGGTTCGTGGTGATTCTATACGTAATTTTCATCATGCTCGACTATGAGAAACTCACCTTGAGTTTCCGCCAGCTTGTGCCTCACAGCCACCGCCGCCGGGTTTTCCGCATATTCGAAGATATCAAGAACGCCATGAACTGCTATTTCCGCGGACAATTCATAATAGCTTTCACTGTAGGCATACTCTTCTCCATCGGTTTCCTCATAATAGGATTGCCGATGGGTGTGGTGCTCGGGCTGTTCATCGGCATGCTCAACATGGTACCCTATCTACAGCTCATATCGCTGCCGATCACCGCATTGCTGTGTCTTGTATGGACAGTTAGCACAGGCGGCGACTTCTGGCTGATTTTCTGGGAAGCGATGGCTGTATATGTCATAGTGCAGTGCATTCAGGATCTCATCCTTACACCTAAAATAATGGGTAAGGCGATGGGGCTGAACCCCGCGATAATTCTCCTGTCTCTCTCGATATGGGGAAGCCTTCTGGGTTTCATGGGGCTGATAATCGCATTGCCGCTGACAACGCTCGTCCTTTCTTACTATAACCTTTATGTAATCCAGCGCATACAACAGAAACAGGCTACTAAAGAACAATCCTGATTACTTCCAATCCTTTCATCCGAAAACATAAGACTTGAAATGACCGATATACCCGTATCCGCCGAATATGCGTCTCTGACTCAGGAAACTGTCGGAGAACTGACTCAGAAAGTCTCCACTGAAATAAACCCTTCGGCGGAGACTCCACGCTCTGAAGAAGACCACACCAACGGACTCATTGCGGATCTTGCATGGATTCTGCTTCTCGGTGCCATTGTGACTCTTCTTTTCAAAAAAATGAAACAACCGGTAGTGCTCGGTTATATACTTGCGGGTTTTCTGGCAAGTCCTAAATTCGAGTATCTTCCTTCCATCTCGAATCTGGATAACATATCTTTCTGGGCAGACCTGGGAATCGTGGTGCTTATGTTTTCCATCGGTCTTGAATTTTCTTTCAAGAAACTGATGAACTCAGGTTCTTCAGCCATTGTGACGGCACTGATAATCATAACCGGAATGACGTTTGCCGGATTCGGAGTCGGCTACATACTCGGACTCAACACCATCAACTGCATCTTCCTCGGCGGCATGATCTCGATGTCATCAACCACCATTATCATGAAATCGCTCGATGACCTCGGACTCAGGCAAAAGAAATTCGCATCGCTGGTGCTTGCGGTGCTGATCATCGAAGACCTCTTCGCTGTTCTTATGCTCGTTCTGCTGTCATCGCTGGCAATGGGCGATGTCAAGGGCATCGAACTCCTATACTCTATCGGCAAGCTGATATTCTTCCTAATAATCTGGTTTCTTGTCGGCGTCTATGTCATTCCTACATTCCTGACGAAAATGAGAAGCTACCTCAACGACGAGACTCTGCTTGTCGTTGCAATGGGATTGTGCTTCTCCATGGCGGTGTTCAGCGTGACATGCGGTTTCTCGCTTGAACTGGGGGCGTTCGTGATGGGATCCATCCTTGCCGGCACTGTCATGGCGGAAAGGATGGAAAGAGTTATCGGACCGGTGAAAAACCTGTTCGGCTCTGTTTTCTTCATCTCCGTGGGCATGATGGTCGATCCGCACGTGCTGACACAATACTGGTGGGAAATTCTCATCCTTGCATTAGTGGTCATAACAGGCATGATCATATTCGGCACCCTCGGCATGCTGGTGACGGGTCAAAACCTGAAAGTGGCAATGGAAAGCGGTTTCACACTGACGCAGGTCGGCGAGTTCTCATTCATCATCGCGTCGCTCGGTATGAGTCTCGGAGTGCTCAATGAGTCGCTTTACCCGATAATCGTCGCAGTCTCGGTGCTTACCATCTTCACTACCCCGTACTTCATAAAGATGGCTGACGGAGCATATGCCGGTGTGGAAAAACATCTTCCCCATGGACTCAACTTCCTCATATCGAGATATTCAAAACAGGTTGTGGATTCCAATGAGACAAAACAGCTCTGGATTGCCATAATCAAACGGTATGTATGGCGCATTCTGCTTTACTCTGTAATTCTGCTTGCCGAGATACTCTTCTCCCGCACTTTCCTTTTCCCCTTGATGGAGGATTACATTCCCCGTTGGGGACATCTCGCGGCTACGGTCATAACCATAGCCGGAATGTTGCCGTTTCTTGTGGCAATGAGTTTCAGCACCACAAAACCGGACGAAAGGATACGCCTGCACAGGTCTGCCAGTTTTTATGACGTTCCGCTGGTAGCCATGCGGATAGTCAGATATCTTCTGGCTCTTTTCTTCATCACTTATTTCACGACTCTCGCATACTCGTCGATAACAGGATGGCTTGTCGGCGGCGGATGCTTCATCCTCATCATGGTCTTCGCTTCTACAAAACTGATGCAGAGATACAACCGTATGGAGGAAAGATTCATGAACAATCTCAACAGCAGGGAGAACACTCGCCTGGGCACAAACAACAATCTTGTGGACGACATGCACCAGGCATACATACAGATCGGACAGTGCGCTCCGTTTGTCGGCGACAAAATCAAAGATTCCAGACTGCGCGATGACTATGGAGTGAGCATATCGAGCATTCAGCGCGGTGACGACTATATGCCTCTCCCCTCGCCGATGGCACGTATATTTCCCGGTGATATTCTCGGGGTGATCGGAAGCGATGACCAGCTCAAGAAACTCAACGAGGATATAGAGGCATTCGAACAGGCATGCTGTTCGGTGGCTCCCACACAACACAAGGCTGAACTCAAAAGCATACGTCTCACTGACAGCTCGCCTATCGTAGGAATGCCGCTGGGCAAGACCAACATCCAGAAAGATTACTATTCCATGATTGTGAAAGTGCAGAGAGGTGAAGACGAATTCATTCAGCCCGGCGCGGATATGGTGCTTCGCCCCGGAGACGCGATATGGGTTGTCGGCGACCCGGATTATTTCGACAAAATGAGATAATGACAGTCGCAGCTCACGCTCCCCGCCTGTCGCAATACTGTATCGGATACACTGTTCTCAATATTGTCTCGGGTATATGACAAGGAGATTGTGGCGGGTGAAATGCCTGCCCAAGAAAACTGGAAGGCTCTCGAGATCCGCGCTGTAGGAAATTGACCCTTTGCGTGCGGCAACCACTATCAGCAGGTCATCCTCCTCCACTTCTGATGACAACAGAATAAAATCATCCCATGTATCCATCGTGCGATAGTCATGTCTGACCTCGAATCCCCCTTCGTTGATGACATTGCGGATAAATTCAGCTGTGGCAGGATAAGCGATAAAGACAAGACGTGCGGCGACCTGCGCTCCGAGATTTGCCACCCGCATCACCCATAGTTTGAAACCTGTCTCAAACTCTGCTTTTTCCGGCACGGCAACGATAATCCGGCTGACGGTGTCTACAGGAATGAAACAACGCGACATGAGTATCATCTTGTTTGTCGCCTTCAGCAACTGTTCTATCATGGCGCCGTAAAATGTATCCACTACATTTGACTTGCGGTGAAGACCGATGACAAGCTCCGTAGCCCTTTCCTCATGCCCTACATTCGTAAGTCCGGAAACGACATTGAGATCAAACCGTTCGATAGTCTTTATCTCCACATCCATTCCGTCGGCAACTGACACGGCGCTCTGCAGAGCGTTGCGACCCATCTGGGCGATGCGCGAATCGTCATTGCTGCGCACGAAAAGAGCCGTGATATGGTTTTTGTTTTCCGGTGCACGCATAAAAAGAGCCAGACGCATGATTCCTTCAGAAGTCACAGGATTGGCAACGGCGACAACCTGCCGGGCATATTCCCCGGGCACAAGCTCGTCATGGCTAAGTTCCTCGGCCGTGATACGCATCCTTATCTGCTTTCCCGCCCGCTCTGTGATTACTGTGGAGACAATGCAGCAGATAAGAATCATGACTACCGCTCCGTTCATGATATCTTCTGTAAGCAGACCATACTGAAAACCGATCATGGTGGCGGCAATGGTTGCCGCTGCCTTTCCCGATGTCAGACCGAACATCAGTCTGCGGTCGGCACCGTCGAGTCCGAAGAATCGTGACGCAATGAATGCTGCGAGCCATTTGACAGACAACGCTACACCCGTCATGTTCAATGCTATCCAGGCAACGCCCCACCCCTTGAATATCACTCCTACGTTGATAAGCATTCCTACGCCTATGAGGAAATAGGGTATGAAGATGGCGTTCCCTACAAATTTTATATTCTTCATCAGACCCGAACGTCCGGGAATCATCGGATTGAGTACAAGTCCCGCATAGAATGCCCCTAATATTGCTTCCAGTCCGATTATCTTGGCAAGAAGCGATGCGACAAACACAAGCGCGAGGATAAATATGTATTGAGTGATCGGATCATTGTTATGACCGAAAACGCGACGCGTCAGCCACGGGAAAGAATATCCGACCACAAACATATATATCACCATCAGGATTCCGAGTTTCCAGAGTTCCGCCATATCGAAGCCGCCGTTTATCTTCACCGAGACCACCTGGGCGAGCGTAAGAAGTGAAAGCAGAACAGCGACAATCGTGCCGAACACGGCAATCACCGCCGCCGGAACATTAGACAGCCCGAACTTGCTGACAACCGGATATGAAATAAGCGTATGGGACGCATACATCGAGGCTATAAGAACAGCCGTGGTCCACTCTACGCCGAATGCATAGTGCGAGCCGAATATGCCTGCCGCCATTGGCAACGAAAACGACAGCAGACCGAATATGAGTCCTTTTTTAGATGATTTACGCAAATGGAACATGTCAATCTCCACAGCTGCAAGAAACATGATGTAGAGAATGCCGACCTCTCCGAATATCTTGAAACTCGTGTCGCGTTCAAGCAGATTCAATCCGTAAGGGCCGATCACGATACCGGCGATTATCATCCCCACAATCGAAGGTATCTTCAACGGACGGAAAACCAACGGACCCAGCAGTATCACCAAAAGCACTACCAGAAAAATTGCCACAGGCTGCTGTAACGGAAACGTTATCAAGTTATACTGTTTTTATAGGTTTGACAAAACTGTCTGTGAGGAGCGAATCATCGGCTCCGCAACTTATGCGTAAAATTCTGTTATTCTCCGAATATCTTCGAAGCGTTGGCATCCGTGATCCTTTCAACCTCGTCCGCCGGCATACCGAGCGTGGCAGCCACACAATCGCGGATCAGAGGTATGTACGCGCTTTCATTGCGTGTACCCCGGTGCGGCACCGGAGCAAGATATGGCGCATCGGTCTCAAGCACCATCCTGTCTAAGCCTATTTCAGGCAATGCCTCACGCAACGCGGCGGCATTCTTGAATGTGACAACTCCGTTTATCCCGAAATAAGGATTGCAGATCTCGCGAATGCGCCTCACATCCTCCGTTCCCGAAGTGAAGCTGTGGAAAACAAGTGTCGGCAATCTGTCTTCAAACCGGCGCAGCACTTCAAGCGTTTCTTCCACTCCTTCACGACAATGTATAACCACTGGAAGCGAATACCGGCACGCCCATTCAAGCTGCCGTGCAAACGCCTCTTTCTGCGCTTCGATCCGGGAAGAATCCCAATGCTTGTCGATGCCTATCTCCCCTATGGCGGCAAAACCGCCTTCCTCAAGAAGGGACTCCATGCCGTCAAGGACCTCGCTCCAGTCATCTCCGACCTCCGTCGGATGCAATCCGAGCGAGACTTTAGTGCAGTCAGGAAACTTACGGTGAAGCGCCATCATGGCTTCGTGGGATTCCGGACTCACTCCCGGGAAAAGCATCCTGCTGACTCCGGCGGAAAGGGCACGCTCCACGACAGCGCACTCTTCGCCGGCAAATGCATCCATATACAGGTGTGTATGCGTGTCTGTCATCTCTTGCGTCCGGTAAGTTTGTCAAGAAGTTTACGGTAAGGCTCTTTTGCCTCGTCATCGATGTTTACTTTTTTAAGAGCAGAGAGTGCTTTCGACCCATAACGCGCGACCTCTTTCTTGCACAACTCGGAGATTCCCATCTTTTCATAAAGACGCGTAACAACCTTGACTTTCGTATCTCCGGATGGAAGATGAAGCGCTTCGCGCAATGCAGTGCCGTCGGCAGAGGTGTCTGCAAGACCGCTTAGCATCAGAAATGATTTCTTATTGTTATTGATATCGCCCCCTATCGGCTTGCCGAATGTGTTGGAATCTCCGAACACATCCAGCCAGTCGTCTTGAATCTGGAAAGCGATACCGAGCATCATGCCATATTCATACATCCGTGCCGCGTCTTCATCGGACGCTCCCCCGATTATAGCGCCGATCATGGCGGACGCACCCAGCAACGCGCCTGTCTTGTCCATGATCATGCGTATGTAATCATCGATGGTCACATCCTCCCGATTCTCGAAATCCATGTCAAGACACTGACCCTCGTACACACGTATTGCCATTGCATTGAACGCGTCAAGCACCTTGCGGAGATGTTCATCGGCAACACCGGATATGAGCTGTGTCGCAAGAGTGAGCATAGTGTCGCCGGAAAGAATCGCGGTGTTGACATCCCATTTGGCATGAACAGACGGACGGCCGCGACGAGTGTCGGAATTATCCATCACGTCATCATGCAGGAGTGTAAAATTATGATACATCTCAATACCCATCGCCGGACGCATAGCTGCCGTCGCATCACCGCCGAACGCATCGGCAGTCATCAACACGAGTGCCGGACGAAGTCTCTTGCCTCCAGCCGACAGTGCATAGGATATGGGGTCATATAGAGAGGAAAGAACTCCCTGCGGAAATTCAAGTTCACGCAAAGACTTCTCGATCAAAGCAGAATACTCTGAAAATGATTTCATGTTATGTTATAATATTTACTCGTAGTCGTTATCTACAAAAATTATTCGTAATTGATAAAATTATCATATATGGCTTTCGGCATGTCTCTGCCGCTGTCTGCCTCAAGCACAGTACGGAAACCGATGATAAATCTTTTATAAGTATTGCTGTCGTTGCCACATGCCTGTTTGAAAGCCTTGAGTTCCCTCTTCACATCATCTACTGAAAGATTGTTCTCGCGCACAGACTGCATATACTCGAGACCCAGCTGCAGACCCAGACCCTGCGGATCCTCTACACCTGCCATTACATACATCCGCATCTTGTCCGCGAGAGGAAGAGAAGAAACGAAATTGTCATATTCATCGCCGAAACTGTCGAGATCATTCCCCGAATACTTCTCATAGGCATAACTTGTAGCGACACCCAGACTCTCTATGCCGGCACCCTTGACTTGTCCGAGAGCCGCACGGCATATGAAACGCGCCACAGAATCAGGCGTTGTGTTTTTCATGACATATGCCACACGTGCCGTATCGGGCAGCGCATTGAAATTTGCCGGGAATGATTCGCCGGCATCGCTTTTGCCACCCTTACAGGCAGCCAACACTGCGGCAACACCCGCGATGGCAATAAACAAAGACCTTCTCATAAACATAAATTTAGCGCAAAAGTAATAAAAAATCGGCAAAAAATTATGTCAATTCAGAGAAAAGCATTAACTTCGCGCTGTGATTTGAAATCATATCCGTTAAAGCAACAGATTTCGCTTTCAGGAGCGCTACTGACTGAAACGGCAATATCAACTTTGGAGTGATGCTCGAGTGGCTGAAGAGGCACGCCTGGAAAGCGTGTATACGCCAAAAGCGTATCGCGAGTTCGAATCTCGCTCACTCCGCAAGATAGACACGCTGGCTATCAGTTTATTAAGACTGAAAAACCGCGTGTCTATCTCCTTTTCGTAGGCTATAGTTAGCTTAAAAAAGCCTCTGATGCCGAAAGTATTTAATCGATATGGATGTCATTGCGCCGGCAGAATTTAACTGTGCTGTTACCTTCGTTGGTGTTGACTTGCCACCACATATGGGTGTCAGTAAGTTTGGTTATCTTGTAGTAATAATTACCGTCCCAAGTGTCATCACTGTCAAGTTCACCTTGATAGACAACATCTAACAATGGCTGGTTATTTTCCACCTCACGAATAGACCATGAGAATACTTTATCATGTATCGGTGTATCATCATACCTGAGGAAGTATGTCGTGATATTTCCCTGATACCCTCCGTAGCCTTCGTGAATCTGAGAAGATGTTATATGTAGAATATCCGCCCTCTCAAAAACATTTTGGTCTTCTTGAACAACGACCTCCCATGTTCCGGCAAAGAGTTTCAGATCTGGTGCTATAACATCTTCTTCATCATCGCAACCAATCAATGTGAATGACAGAAGCGGCAATAATAAAAGCAAGAGATATTTATTCATAGTGAGTAATTTACGTTTGAGATAATAACGAATATAATTGTTAAATATTGTGTTACAGAAAGGTTTGGATTAAAGAAATGCTTCGAGGTTGTTGACGCGGGAGATGCAGCAGTCGCGAATCTTTCGACACTCGCCGTAGGCAAGCAGCTTGACGTTGCGCCAGCCGCCATAGAACGAGTAACGAGTTGATAAGTAAACGATATTGTATTTTTTTCGTAAACGACTCAGATGCGTTGGGGTAATATTGAGTAGCGAAGCGATATCTTTCAATGAAAATAACTCGAACAAATTCGGGTCGCGGCATATCAGTTCATTATAACGCAGCTGCGGACTCTTGGAGTATGAGTGCCGTCCGACGAAAAGCACACGTATTTAAGCGCACCCGATTTTATGTAACCGATGTAGTTGCCTATGGTTCCGGCGGCAAGAAATTCCTCGTCTTTGTCATAGTGTCGCAGTTCGCCACGGTTCAGGCATAAATCGCGCCAAAAGTCGGTGTCGATATTGTCGATATATGAATTGAACTGCTCCATTTTATAGATGTATCACGCCATTGCGAAACAAGTTATGCCGAGTTTGTCTTCTATGTTGGCAACGCTCTTGAAACTGAGATTTTCGGTGCCAGACAGTAATTTGCTTACATATTGCGGACTTACGCCGAGACGGGCTGCGAGGTCGGCTCTTTTGAGGCCGTTGTCCTGCATATACCCAATGAGGGTGACGGCAAGCTGACGCGACCAGCGGAGCCAACCTGCATTTTCCTTTCGCCATGCGGCTTCTTCTGTAAACCGCGAGGGAGTATCACTCTGATGTGCCTCCAAAAATTTAATTGCCTTGCTTGCCATAATATTATTCATTAGTAAGTTCAACAAAACTATCCTGATCAAATACGCCGTTGTCTTTAAGATAATCTTTGCAGCGATTGAGTTTCTGTAATTCGAGCGCGGTATGTTCGCGTTCCTGCATCGTCCGGGTAAGTTTGATTGCTCCGTCGGTTACGATATATACGTTAGGTTCAAGCCTTATGGCGTAGATACGAAGCCAACTCGCATGACGTTCACGGTTCCAGTTGCGAGCTTTCTCACGGCTTAACTCACTGGCACGGGTGTCCGTGATGTCAAGTGGTTTGAATAGCTCGTCAAGGAGTTCCGTATAAGGAACTTCAAGAACAAGTTCCTGTAATGCCTCGGCATCTTCAAACGTATCATTGACGGTTTAATCGAGTCGTTCAATATGGAAGTAGCTTTTGAGGTCTTCCATATTTTCTATAAAGAAATCAAGAAGATACTCGCCATTGGTCCAGTTTCGGAACAAAATGGTGAGTTCATCCGCTTCTTTATCTTGTGCCTTGACAGCCCAAAGATGGTCGAATCCTTCGATTATCCGCACAAACTTCATCCTATATAAACATTTATGTGAGTGCAAAGTTACGAACAGTTAACGGAAAATACAACTTATAGGTTTATTTTTGCGACAAAAAAGAGTTGCATCACGATACGCCCGATACGGAGAGGGCGAAGCTGTCGTGGAACGGGAATTTTTCGCAACCGATGGGGAGGTCAGCATTTGCTCGACCTGCAGGCACTGCGGGCTTCGACCTCGATTGTGTAGCTTTCGCCGTCGAAAGTGATTACTTCTACCGAGTAGTATTTGAGCTTGCGGTTGGAGTTGAGAGTAGGTATCCGCCTTATCATAAGAAAACCCCTACAATCACTGCTGAGGTTTCTATATTGTATGAGTTGCTGTTTCGTTATTTCAATAGCTTCAATGCTTCTTCAATGACGTTGTCTTTTCCGAAGATAACGCTTTCGTTTTCTTCAACGACAACATCAGGCTGAATACCGATGCCGATAAATTCCGTGCCGTCAGCAAGCTTCTCGTGTCTTGTGCATATTCTTCCGTTGTAACCCCAACCCAAATCAATGAATATCGGGTTACCGGTGCTGCCGCCGGTCGGAGTTCCGATGATTTTACCACGTTTTGCATTTTTGAATAAAACGGCAAAGTCCTCCGCAGCCGAGAATGTGGAGCCGTTGACAAGCAGAATTATTGGCTTGTCGTATTTCGGCATATCATTAGGGTGGGATATGCAGAACGGCACGATAGAATCAGACGCGACAGTTTCGGTGTTCCACTTTTTGCCCCAAGAAGCATAAGCAGCTTCATATTTAGGGGTTTCCCAAGAGGCTTGCGGAATGGTATCGGTTGCAAGCAACATCATTATGATCTGCCCGACCTGACTGTTGCCGCCTGTATTATCGCGAATATCTATGATTAAGCCGTTGGTCGGTACAATCTTTTGCTCGAAAAGGTCGCCAAAAGCCTGAACATCGAAGTTGTTCGATTGAAAACTCGGTATTCTCAAAAGTCCGATGTTACCGGGAAGTGAATCAAACTGAATCGACATATCGGGATTTACAATGCCCCACGGGGATTGCCGATTGTCGGTAATATCAAAGGTCTTGCCTTTTTCGTTCCTGAAAGTCAGCTTGACAGGAACGCCACGATAGCCTTTTGTGAGGTTTACGGAATTGAAAGGATAGGTGTTGGACCACTGCGGGGTTGATGAAGCGATATATGGCACCACAAATTGGTTGCCATATTCGATTACCGGCATATCGTTGATGGCGACAAGTTCTGTACCCCGGCGAACACCCTTTTGAGTATATTCGTCGGAATATACTCCAGTAACGAAAACTTTGCCGCCAATTCGTTTATGGCTGATTGGGGCATATGTTACATCAGCACTGAACCCGATGCTTGTATGACCGTCTTTCAGCAGATTGGCGAACAGTTGCAGTTTTTCGCTAAATTCTTCATCAGACTGTGTGTTGACGAGGTTCGGTAGCTGCGCGCGGCAAATGCTGTCATAGTTCTGCGCGAATTTATCGTATCCGGCAAAATTGTATTTGACCTCTGATGCGAACCGCGTAGCGATAGCCGCCTTTTGATAAGGCGTGAGGTCGTTTTTCGCGAAGCATTGCAGTGCCGTCGCAAAAACGAGTAAAAGAATGATTTTGACTTTCATTGTTATATGAGTATTTATTGAAATTTCTCGTTAATCAATAAAGTATGCGATAAACCCTATTTTGAATCCTGGTTATAGTTTATTGGTGAATATTTTCGATAAATGACTAATCCGTCTCGTGATATATTACCGTTTTGTTCGGATCGGCAATTCGTAGATTGCCGGGCACTGTATTTTTGGGGAATGGTTGATGTTCCCACGTACCCTGAGTGAACTTGTATTCAGCGGGTAGCCTAAGATTAATGTCAATTGTGTAGGTGGAATCATTAATCTGATTCATCTTTACACCCATCGGATTCCAGTTTGCAAGTGCATCCTGGTTTCCGGTAATATATACATCACCGTTCAAAGACTTCCCTTTGAGTTCAATGTGAACCGGATAAGCCTCCTCTGTGACAGGCTCATGATTATGAGTAAGTCTATAGATACAATAATCTTTCAGGGCATCAATAATCACAGGCTGATAACTTGAATTATGGGAATATTGTGGCGATTCGTTGAATTTCATCACAATATTGGATGGTAAAGCGGTTGATTCAAAATGATTTCTCACCTTGTCGTAAGCCGGACGCCACTCGGGACCCCATCCGGTGTCCTCACATTCGTTAGCCATGTTAAAGAAGAAGTAACGCGGCTTGCCGTCATTGAAATTGAAGTTTATAAGGCGGTCCGCCCAAAGATCATTGTCCCAACAAAGATTTGGCGACAATACGATGTAATCATCAAACATATCCTCTGTTTCCAGAGCGTCCAGAATGAATGAAGCACTCAATGAATGACCTACAGCGAGAGTATGACCTGTTGTTCGGTAGTTTGAGTCAATATATGACATCAGTTCCTCCTTAAGGAATTTCTTGAATTTAGGAGCACAAAAGAATTCCTCAGATCTTCCTTCAGGTATAGGAGTATTTACCGGTAAGGAATAGAAATCGCAATTTCTTTCGTAGTTATATTCAGGAACGTATGGAGAAGGAATGCCCACAACAATATATGGATGATCTTCTTCATTCGGAGTTGCCTCCTCCTGGCAACCATAGTGCAACAGATTATGAACCAGTCCAAATCTTGAATACCATTGTGCATCAAAGACATAGATTACGTCATAATCAGAATTTACATTAGTGTCGTAATCCTCCGGGGTAAAGATAAGGAAAGGACGCTTGAAAGGAAAATTCTTTGAATCGAACTTCTTGTATTCGACTCTTGCGATCTCCTGAGCTGCCAAGCTACAGACTACAAGCAGCATCATCAGAACCGATTGAATAACTCTTTTCATTTTACAGATTGATTTATGTTGTTTTTAATTTCTGGTGCAAAATTACAGCCATTAAGAATTCCTTGCCATACCCAAAAGTAGACAAATGAAGCTCGGAGTGAAAACATACACTTTTGGGTATGGTACGCATGGAGTTAGGGCAAACCAGCTGCGTGAGGCGTTGGGGCTCGTTAAAGTAAACTTTCTTCTTTGCCAGCTGTAATTTTTTGCGTAAATTCGCATCTAATAAGAAAACTTCAAAATCAAAAGGCAATGCTTAAACATTGGTATGTCTACATAATAATTGCAGTTGTAGCGGAGCTTCTGCTGTTGGTTTGCGACAAATACAAAATCATAAAGTCGAAGCCTCTACGATATTTTATCGTAATATTCGTTTCCGCTTTTATCTGCTTTGGTGCATTCGACCTCATTGTCGGGGAATAGCGCATCGAACTCCAAATCAACTTCATCAAATTCGACATCTTCAATGTCGATAGTTTCCTTTCGGTATTTCTCAATCATGGCAGAGATCTTCTCGGCTATGTTGGGAATAGGCTCGATGCCGAGGACACGCGGATCATCGGTAGCCATGAAAGGCTGAACGAGATCTTGCTGTCCTTACGCTTTTCAGCCATCTTATAAGTGGCGATAAGCATTTCGTTGGTGCGCCAACGGTGGAAGTCGCGAGAAGATGCGGTACGCGAATACGTCACCGGAGCTGCCAGAAAGCGACTGCGGATGCGGCTGCCACATTCAGGGAATCAACACCCCGTGCCATCGGAATACGAACCACATAATCCGCGCCCTCTATCACTTCACGGGAAAGACCGTCTCCTTCGGTGCCCATCACAACCGCCAACCTCGGCTCTGCCGCCAAATCAGGATTATCCAAGGATATCGATTTGTCTGTCAAAGCCATAGCGGCTATCCGGAAACCAAATTCATGTAAACTCCAGAGAGGAGCATCCAGCCACGTCCAGGGCAGAAGAAATACCGAACCCATGGAGACACGGACTGCCCTCCTGTTCAAGGGATCGCAGGAACTACGCGTCAGCAGAGCGCCGTCTATGCCAAGTGCAGCCGCCGAGCGGAAAATAGCTCCTATATTGGTGGTATCCACAACTCCGTCAATTACCACGATCCTTCTTGCTCCACGACATATCTCACCGACGCTTCTCAGAACCGGACGACGCATGGCGCAAAGAACGCCACGCGTCAGTTTATAGCCGGTAAGCCGGGCAAGCAGCTCGCGGTCTCCGGTGTATACAGGTATGTCTCCGCAACGTCCGATAATGTCTGACGCATCGCCAATTATATGCCTGGGTTCGCACAACAGAGATAACGGCTCATAGCCGGCATCCAGTGCCACTCTGATTACCTTAGGACTCTCTGCTATAAACAAACCCTTGTCGGGTTCGATACCATTGCGCAACTGCGCTTCGGTAAGAGAGCTGAATACCTCGACACCCGGATGATCCAGCGTTGATATTTCAATTACAGGCATACTCAGAATCCTTTCCAGTTGTCTTTCCAATAGCGGCGGTTGAGTTCATCCCACCTGAGAACCGTCGCTCCAAAAAAATCACGTGTATATGATGTCAGTAATTCCGCCGCCTCTGCATCTTTTCCTTGCGCAAGAAGCTCTTTATAAAGATTCTCGACCATCGGCATCTCGCGTCTGCCTTTCATCAGGAAATAATCACGCGCAGGTTCCATACTTTTTCGCGCCACACCCCATCTCACTGTCGCCATCCGGTTGGGTTCACGGAAATGCTGCAATGCGGCATCCTGACGCGGACGGTGCTGCCCGCATATCTTCAACATCTCCGGCAGGTCTGTTCCGCCTGCGAAAACCGGGAAACGGGGAGACTGTCCGGGGTTGTCAAGACAAATCCATGCCACACCACCCACGCCATCCGGCAGCCAGTCGCGACACTGGATGATTGTGGAATACGCACACCAGGAGACACTCACCGTGCGGATATTGTGCATCGCGCTGTCGCCCATCGCCTCGTAAACGGCGATTTCGTCAGGACGCATCCACGGATTGGCACGGTCGCTCACAATCGAGTCCGGCTCTTGAGCATCTGCGTCCTCTTTCTTTCGGGGGTTCTTGACTTTAAGCCGTCCGCTGAGATTCATATCCGTTCCTTCATAATAAGAACCGAGCAAACGCGCCACATCCTCAACCGACACCTTTTTCTCCGGCTTCACGCTGAGCGGAAGTTCCGGCATGTCACCGGAAAGACCGGCATTAGGGGCAAGCTGCTGCATGATAAAAAGTTCCCTGACGCTATAGTTCTTTGGTTCCTTCAGATAATTGCCCCCACTGTATGCTTTCCAGAAAGAGAATTCCCCCTTTCCATCCCAGAGACCTAACTTTTTAGCAACATCCTTCACATTGTCAGAAGCCATATAGTTTTCGGTATCCGCTAAATCTATATTACCGATGCGGCTTACATTCGCCGACACAGCAATATGATCATCGGGGATACGCACTGCCGCCCAAACTCCTCCTTTCTTTTTTGGACCCTCTCCCTGAACCTCAAAAATCCAGACCTCCTTCGGATCAGCAATTGTAAGACATTCTCCCGAATCGCCATAACCATATTTCTTTATGAGTTCTCCCATAAGTTTTATGGCTTCGCGGGCTGTCGAACATCGCTCAAGCGCAATTCTCTGGAGCTCCTCAATCATGAACATACCCTCCGGGTTGCAGAGTGTGTCGCGACCGGAGTATGTAGTCTCTCCTATTGCCAGCTGCCTCTCATTGAGACAGGGATAAGCGGTGTCAAGAAAGCGGTAGATGTGTTTCGCCTGGGGAATCTTTCCCCTTTCGGTGACTCCGTCCATGCTGCCGGGATATTCGGTATGCATTCTGCCGCCGTATATGCTCGTAACGGTATCGCGGGGAAAATCGGCAGACGGCGAATAACGCATCCATGTGCGATACCATGAGTCGCAGGTATGGCTTGTCATCACTGACCCGTCGGCAGAAGCCTTTCTGCCGACCATTATACTTGTGCATGCCTCGTTCTCGCCTTGCGCCGCCAAAGGCAATGTCGATGCCGCCAACACACATAGGGCGAATAGATTTTTGAGTTTCATGAGAAAGTCATTTAAAGTTCGTATGCATATAATTCAGCCAGAGCCAGACGCAGATCACGTTGCGTCTGCATGAGCTTCTCATATGAATTGAAATAGTATTCAAGTTCAAGCAGATAATCAAGCAGAGAAAGCTCTCCGCCGGTAAAAGCCCTGTAAAGAAGCTCATCGTTGCTGTTTTTTTCAAAAACGGATTCGTAACGCGAAATATTACCCGCCAGTTCGCGGCACTGCTCAAAAAGGAATTCAAGACGTGCGGAATATTGCAGACGGGCGTCATCCATAGCCTGCTCAGCGGCAGCCACTTCCGCGCGCGCATGTTTTACTCTGTTTCTGTTTTCCCAGAGAGGGATGCTGACTCCCAGTTTTACACCTTGCCAACCCTCATCCGGAGTGAATTCTCCGGCATAACCGACTGAAAATTTAGGCAGTCCCATCGCTTTGGACACTCCTACTCCTTTTTTTGCCACTTCAATTTCCTGTCTGAGATATGCGAATGCCGGGTTCGCAGTTTCCGCCTCAAGAACCCAGGCGCGGAAATCGGACGGAAGCTGCCTCACGGGGTTATAAGAAGTATCAGCCATTTCCACGGGGACTCCGCCGTTGAGCATTGTCAGACGCGACAACAGTTGTCTGCGCTCAAGATTCACTTTTTTGAGTTCATTCTCCATATTTGTAAGATTCAACGCAGCCTTATTGCACTCAATTCTGGTCGCATCACCATGCCTGAACTTGCGCTCGTAAGCGTCCGCAACCGCTTTTGCATTATCGAGCTGACGGGAATACAACGCCGCCAACGCGTTGTTAAAAACCAGCTCTATGCAGCACCTCTCCGCTTCAAGAAGAAGATCCATGCGACGCGAACGCAACTGGAGATCGGCAGAGACATTCTGTGCATCCGCAAGCTTACCCTTGCGGGAATACAACGTTGGAAAATCAAAACTCTGACTTATTCCGATATCTTTGCGTGCGCCGCCGTGTATTCCGGGAAGATAACCGAGTTCTATCTCAGGGTTTTCCGGAGCAAGACCTGTGCGGTTGCCGATCTTCTGAGCCTCGGTGCTCTTTCCATAAACCGCAAGCGTAGTGCTGTTGCGTTCGATCTCATCAAGAATTTTACGGAACTGCCCGTCGGTATTCCCGGCAAAAAGCGGCATGACTGCCGACAGACACATTGCAAGACAGGATACAGTTCTCCTGATCATTGCGTTATCTTTTATATTATTGATTCTTATTCTCATTTTTCACTGTTTTTCTTTCCACAAACCATTTATAAACAATAGGCATCACATAGATATTGAGCAAAGTAGATGTAAGCAATCCACCAAGCACAACCACAGCCATGGGGCTCTGGATCTCATTGCCCGATTTATCTCCGTTGAATACCAACGGAATCAGGGCAAGAGCCGATGTCAATGCAGTCATAAGGATAGGGTTCAACCTGTCGATAGAACCATGCAAAACGGTTTCATTAATTGTCTTTCCTTCCTTTATCAGTCTTTGATATTTGGAAATCAACAATATACCGTTACGCGTTGCTATACCGAAGAGGGTAATGAATCCTATTATCACCGGAATGCTCACCACTCCCGATGTAAAATAGACAGCCAAAACACCTCCTACAAGCGCAAAAGGCAGGTTAAGCAACACTATTGCCGCAAGAGAAATATTCTTAAATTCGCTATAAAGCAACAGGAAAATCACCATCAAAGCAAGCACGGTAGTGAAAAAGAGCGTGCGTGACGCATTCTTCGCGCTCTCAAACTGTCCTCCGTATTCAATCCTGTATCCTTCGGGCAACTTGATGTTAGCATCCACAGCCTTGCGTATGTCTTCCACAACACTCACGACATCCCGCCCCGAGACATTAGCGGAAACGACCAACTTTCGTTGCACGTTCTCGCGGGAGATTGAATTTGGGCCTCCGGCTGAAACAATATCCGCGACCTCCTCCAATGGCACCTTCCTGCCATTGCCGGTATCTATCAATGCCTTCTTGACACCCTCTATATCTTCAGTATAATTCTTGTCAAGGCGAAGCACTATATCAAATTTGCGCTGCCCTTCATACATGTCTCCTATCTTATCTCCCGAAAAAGCCCGCTCCACGAACTTATGAAACTCATCCATTGTGATTCCATATTTCGCCAAAGCATCACGATTCGCACGGATCTGCAACTGTGGCGTCTCCACTTGCTGCTCAACACTGACATCAACTGCTCCGGGAATCTCGTCTATATATCCCTTGATGTTATTGCCGATCATATACATCCGGCTCAGATCCGTGCCGAAGATCTTAATAGCTATACTCGCACGCGTTCCCGTAAGCATATGGTCAATACGGTGCCCCAACGGCTGACCGATGGTAGCGGCGATTCCGGGAATCTTGGCAAGGCGGCTCCGCATATCGTCAAAAACCTCATCACGACTGCGGTCTTTCAGATTAAACTGCACATCAATCTCCGCTCCGTTTGTGGCTTGGGAATGCTCGTCAAGTTCACCACGCCCCGTACGGCGCGCAGTGGCGGTAACTTCGGGCACCTCAAGCAACACTTCCTCCATCATCTTCCCGAGTTTATCATTTACTTCAAGCGACACTCCCGGTTTTGCAACAGCCGAAATGGTAGCTGAACCCTCGTTGAAATCAGGCAAGAAGCTACTTCCCATGGTCATAAAAAGACCGATAGTTACAACAAAAACAATGACTGTACCTATAGCTACAGGCTTGCCATGAGCCAACACCCAACCGAGAGATTTAAAATAAACTGACGACAGCTTTCTTGACATCCAGCTCTCTTTCTCGTTTTTCGAAAGATACCTGTCTCCGGAAAGCATCATGCGGCAAAGCAACGGAGTCACGGTCATTGCCACTATCAAAGACATGAACAGCGCCACGATATATGCGATTCCAAGCGGCTTGAGCATCCTGCCCTCCATTCCTGTAAGGAAGAACAGCGGGATGAAGGCAACCATGATAATGAATGTTGCATTCAATATAGACGACCGGATTTCTTTCGACGCCTCGTAGACAACTTTCATCACAGGAAGACGACCCTCCTTAGGCAGGGCATGATTCATCCTAAGCCGCTTATAGACATTCTCCACATCTATGATCGCGTCGTCGACAAGCGAGCCGATGGCTATGCACATTCCTCCCAGTGTCATGGTGTTGATGTTCATCCCCATCAAATAAAGGATTATACAGCTTCCAAGCAATGACAATGGTATCGCTATAACCGATATAAGGGTTGTTCTCACACTCGCGAGAAAGACAAAAAGGATAAGCACCGCGAAAATTGCGCCCTCGATAAGCGAACGACCCACATTATTCACTGAAGCCTCTATAAAATCAGCCTGACGGAATATTTTGGTATCCATCCTCACGTCTGACGGAAGTGACTTCTTGATTGCCTCAAGATTCTCCTCAATCTGCTCCGTAACTTCAAGGGTATTGATATTGGGTTGCTTGGACACGGACAGAATGACCGCCGGCTTGCCGTTTTGCGAAGCATTACCCATCCTGACAGCGGCTTCGGTCTTAACTTCGGCAACGTCTGAAAGAACCACCGGCTTGCCGTTACGGGTTTTAACAAGAGTGCTTCCAAGGGCTTCAAGATCAGTGGTGCGCCCCATTCCTCTCAAGGCATACTCGTTACCATAATCTCGGATCACGCCTCCCACAGAATTGACACTGAAAGATTTGCCCACTTCTTCAAGTTCCTCCATCGTCACCCCGTAAAAATCCATCTTCTGAGGATCGGCAAGGATCTGGTATTGCTTCAGTTCTCCTCCGATATTGGTTACCTGCGACACACCGCCCGTAGCAAGGATGGCTGGTTTTATCACCCAGTCGGCAAGCGTGCGCAGCTCCATCATTGATGTTGTGTCGGCTTGGAGTCCGATAAAAAGGATCTCTCCCATCACACTTGACTGAGGTGCAAGCGTAGGTGTGATTCCTTCGGGCAGCGACTCTCCGAGAGCCACCATCTTTTCCGAAACTATCTGACGCGCCTTGAATATATCGGTGCCCCAGTCAAATTCCACCCACACGAAGGAATTGCCCTGCAGAGAGGCAGAACGCACTCGGCGCACATCCGTGGCGCCGTTGACGGCAGTCTCTATCGGAAATGTCACAAGACGCTCCACCTCCTCCGATGCCATACCTTTGGCATCTGTCATTATTACAACTGTCGGAGCCGTGAGGTCGGGAAACACATCAACATCCATCTTTTTCGTGGTGTATACACCTCCGGCAATCACAAGCAATGCAGCCAACAGAATAACCAGTCTGTTGCGCAATGAGAAATCTATAAGCCTGTTTATAAAATTCATAGCTTCCTCCTTCTTAATGCACATGACCGGCATGGGCGTCGAGCTTGCCGGATGCCTGCGCGAGTTTCACAAGAACCGCTCCCTTACCTACAATACGCTCATTCTCTTTCAATCCCGAAAGAATCTCTGTGCGCAAGCCGTTGCTTTTGCCGGGCTTGACTTCCCGCTTCTCGAAGAACTCCGGTGTAAGCTGGACAAATACAAAATAATTCCCCATCTCTTCGACAAGAGAGCTGTTCGGCACAGTCAATGACCTCTCTCCTCTGCCTGCCGTAATATACATCTCGACGAAGGAGCCGGGCAAAAGGTCTACAGTATTGTCTATCTGGAATACGACAGGCACAAGCGGATTCTCCTCATCAACGCTCCTGCCGTAGCTTACAAGCGATCCGTTAAGGTCTGCAACGGAATATACTTCGGAACCGGAGGCGGTCTTGAAGTTTGTCGACACTATATCGCGTAGTGCATGATACTTGCTTGGCTGCAATTCTGCGGTAATGTAGAGCCGTCTGTTCTGCGCCACTTCCATCACCGGAGAACCTGCCTCTACATATTCACCGTTTCTCACATATACTTTCTTGATAAATCCAGACATCGGACTTCCCTCGCTATGACGCCCTGACGCAAAATTTCGTTTCAGGTTACCATAATTGGCGGCAGCTGTCTCGTATTCGTTTTTCGCTTTCCGGAAATCACTCTCTGTCACAAGCTTCTCACGGGCAAGCTCTTCTTTACGTTCATACTCGCTTTTTGCAGTCTCATAGGCGCTTTTTGCCTCCTGATAGCGCACCGACATGTTGTTGTCAGCCAATCCTTCGCTGTCAATTGTGAAAAGAGCCTGACCGCTTCCCACCGCTTTCCCCGCTGTCAGGTCGGCAGCAGCGAAACGAACGGTTCCTGCGGATTTTGCCACAAGCACTCGCTCGTCTCCTTGCGACGGCTCTACTCTTGCCATAGTGCGGATAACTTCCCCGAAAGGCTCGCTTGCTACCTTCTCTGTGGAAAACTCCACATTCCAGCTCTGCTCTTTCGGGAAGACTATGCCGTTGCTGCTTTTAGCGGCGGCTTCGGCTGCCTCGTGGTGCGCCTCGTGCTCATCATCGTAGACTGTGATTCCAGGAACTGTCACAACACTTTTACCGCCGGCTCCCTCAATCTCGAACGAGAGGTTGCCTTCTCCTCTCTTCTCTGGTCTTACCTTAAATTCATAAATACCGGGATGCGCAGGTTTGTCGCAGACAACACTTACGCTTTTTCCTCCGATTGTAAGTTTCATGCTGACTTTCCCTTTTTCAAGAGGTTTGAAATCGCTCAGCTTCGTGAAATGGGCAAGTATCTCGCTTTCCTGCCCAGCCACAAACGGCTGAGCCTCGGCAAAAAGCTCAAATTCAGAATTATATGCAGTGAGCTGGAGAGTTTCATTGTGTGAGTGACCCTGGTGGGATTCCTCCCCCTCGTGTTCATGTTCATGCTTCCCGTGACAACCGGCAACGCCAAATGAAAGGGATGCCGCCACGCCTGCGAGAAATGCGCGGAAACAAAAATTCCGCAACTTTCTAAATATTTTATCGTTCATGTCGTATTAGCTTATCTGTTATCTAAACAACTGTTTATGAGCGCAATCTATAATCACAAACGGATAAAGACTGCGCGAATGATTAAAAAATAGAATTAAAAGGATTAATTGAAAAAGTGTGTTTAAGCTTATACAACAGGGGGAGCGCGTCGCATCGCGACCGCGCTCAACGCCGGATCTTCCTTCAATGGAGACTGAACCACAGGATATTCCTTGTCCTTGAGTTTCTCCTGAACCCATATAAGATAGTCTCCGGGAAGAATCGCCTGAATCAGCATCGCCTTCATTATTTCCGACGATGAATGGTCATACCGGCAGGCAAGGGCGGCTATCGTATCATTCAGCACGCAATGTTCCGATGCCGGACGCTTTTCCGTGTCCCCGTCGTGGTCACAATCGCTGTGATCAATTCCGGCAATCACCGAATGACTGGCTATGTGGGCAAATGTAGCATACATGTCGTCACCGTGAAAATGAGGTATGGCGGCGTGGACCAATATCCCGATATTGGCGAGCAATACAATCAGTGCCGACAGTTTTCCTTTCATTGCGTCAATGCTTGTAGCAAAGATATTATTTTTTTCTTAATTTTGCAAAGGCAAATTTAACACATAATCATTGCACATGATGTGCAGACCAGACAACAGACAACCGTTATGATAAAAAACATACTGTTTGACATGGGAGGTGTAATATTCCTCCAGAACACGGAAAAGGCATTTCGCCGCTTCGAGGCACAGGGTGTGGACACCGGCAGATATATGGGCGCACACGGACAGAAAGGTATATTTCTTGACCTTGAGGAGGGAAGAATCGATAAAGAGGAGTTCCGCAAAGGTATGTGCGAAATCACGGGACATGAAGTGTCGATGCAGGATGCGGCATACTGCTGGGAAGGTTTCTTCGACGGTGCCCCGGTTGATCGGCTACGCACTCTTCTTGAGCTGAAAAAGGATTATCACCTCGGACTGCTGTCAAACACAAACCCGTTTATGATGGAACTGACCGACAGTCCCCGGCTGAGTGCAGACAAACGCCCAATCTCCGATTATTTCCATTCAATGTTTCTCAGCTACGAACTGAAAGCATACAAACCTGACGAAAAAATCTTCCGCCTTGCGCTTGAACGCGACGGTATTCTCGCCGATGAGACACTTTTCATCGATGATGCCGCAAAAAACATTGAAGGAGCTCGAAGACTGGGCATTCACGGACTCCATGTAGCTACCAACGCTGACTGGCGTCCCGCTCTTACTTCCCTTCTGCGCAACGGGCGATAGGCTCGCTCATCGGAGAGGAATAGCTTCTGGCATAATATTCGCGGAGCTGCTTCTTGAGTTTCTTCACAACTCCTGCATAAGCCGGATCATTGGCGACATTGTGACGCTCTTCCGGATCTTTCTGATAATCAAAAAGCTGATAGCCGATCACCTTGTTTTCATCAAACGGCTGGTAGGTCTTGAACCCTTTGGTCCATTCAACCAGACGATAACGGGGATCGCGGATGGCATATCCGTGTATGTCGTCTTCGAGTTCCTTTGCCTTGCCTTTGAGGTCTGTGTCGCTTGAGATCGTGTAATTCTCCGTTGTGGTGCGGCTATACTGGCTCATGGCGTAATCCTTGATTTTTGCCTTGGGATTTTTCAGTACCGGCACAAGGCTTTTGCCGTCAAGCTGCTGCGGGTGTGCAGTCTTGGTCAGTTCGCAGACTGTGGGGAAAATATCAAGGAACTCAACCATAGAAGCTGATTTGACTCCCTTTTTCATTCCCGGCGCAGACACGATCAGCGGCACACGCGTAGCATTATCAAAATTCGTCATTTTGTTCCAAAGACCGTGGTCCCCGAGATGATAGCCATGGTCGCCGTAAAGAATCACCACCGTATTGTCGGCAAGACCCTCTTTCTCGAGCGCGTCAAGCACTTTGCCTACCTGCGCGTCAGTATACGAAATGCACGCGTAATATGCATGGAGCAGTCTTTTCTGAGTGTCTTCGTCAAGATGCTTTGTGTCTATATAACTCTCGAAGGGTGGGATATCGGAATACCCCTTAACCTCAAGCGAGTTGTGATAGGCATATTCCACATCATCGCTCGCCATATCCTGGAATTTAGCCACAGGCATTTCATCACGCTCATACATATCCCAATATTTCTTGGGAGCGCAAAACGGCAGATGAGGTTTCTTAAAACCGACTCCAAGAAAAAACGGCTTATCGCCTTCTTTCAGCTTATGCAGCGTCTTGACCGCCTCTTCCGCTATTATTCCGTCAACATAACCGTTGTCGGGAACATCGGCGCATTCCGTAGCGACACGCCCGTTGGCAAGCGCATAGGTGGCACCGGGTGCCTTGACATACGGAAGACTCCATGAAATCGGGTCGTCTTTCACCGCTTTGTCTTTCAGAGGATGATAGACCTTACCCACGCCTACTGTCTCATAACCGTTTTCTTTCAAAGCCTGAGGCATTGTCACGATATCAGGATTGTTTTTTCTGAAAGAACCCATCAGCCACCATACTCCGGTATGATCCGGATTCAGACCGGTCATCAGTGAACTACGGGTAGGTCCGCTCAACGCCACCTGACAATAAGCGTTTCTGAAAGTAGTGCCTCTGGAGGCAAGACGATCCATCGAGGGTGTTTTTGCAAGTTTATCGCCATAGGGTCCGATCCAGGGTTTCATGTCATCAATCGCTATAAGAAGTACATTCGGACGATTATCGGCATTTTTGTTTTCCGCCGGTTTGGCTGATGCCACGGCAGGTGTAAGAGCAAGTGCGTTCACTCCACACAACAAAAAATTCATTTTTTTTCCGTAAATCATGAGTAAGTTTTAAAGTTTTTGCTAATTTTGCACAAAGATACATTTTTTCTTCAAAATAAAACAAATTTAACCTCATTTTTAACCATGGCGAAACTTAAAACAATTATTTCGACACTCGGCATACTAATCGCGTCCCCTGTTTTTGCCCAGACACTCGACACAGAAGCTCTTGCAAGATTCTCTCCGTCAACCCAACGCGATGTATTTGAAGTGAGCGGTCTCGCCAAACTGTCGGCAGAACAGCAGATAAAACTCGCCAAGGCAATCGAGAAAGAAAATGCTAAATTTGTGGATATAGTAAAGGAAAACGAAGGTGTATTGACCGTGAAAGGACGTAATCAGCTCTCGAAAATGAGAGAAAACGCTCTTTCATCCATACTCTCCGATGAACAGTTGAGGCAATATTACCGCGGTGTATTTGACAAAGAGGCAGATGCCGAAGGCAACGCCATAGCCAACGGTCTTCAGAAGAAATACAATCTGACGGACCAGAACTGGAAATTCATCCGCGTGGCATGTTACAAGATAGCACTCGAATCCCGGGTGATAAAAAAGATGATGGCGGACCAGCCGAAGAAAGCACAGAAAATGATTGCCGACCTTCGCGCCAAATGGCTGAAGACCATTGAAAAAAAAGGGGGAATAGCAATCAACCCAGACGAGATGACTCTCACATATACCCGCGAATTCAACCCCAACACCTTGCACAAGGAATAATCATTGGTTAAGAAAAAGGGGCACTGAGTCTGACTTCCGGAACACCTGCAGACTTAGATCAGAACGAATACAAAACCTGACATCAGACGAAAGCCGGAATCCGTGCGATACAGATTCCGGCTCATTTTTTGTAGTCCGAGTATATCTCAATCAGAAAGTATAGTCAACGCAGGCTCGCGATTCAATCTGAGGTTTGACAAGCGAAGCCGCTGCCACATGTGCGGGATGCTTGGCATAAACCTCTACATCAGCCATTGTCGGCACTATCGCTGTCAGCGCAAGATCCCAGGTCTCAGAGGGATTCTCGTTTATTCCCACCTCCATGCTCTCAAGGCAGTCTATCCGAGCAGGCAGCGCAAGCAGAGCATCTGCAAAACGGCGACATGCCGCTTTTCGCTCATCTGCCGTGCCGGAGAATCTGAATGTCACTATATGCTTTACCATAACTTACGCCATGTGTGACAGAGAATCGCTGACATTGTTATATATGCGGTCCGAAAGCGAGCCTCCGGATGTTACCGGCTCGAATTTTTTGCCGGTTATATGCTCATAAAGCTCTATATAGCGTTTGCTGACCTCTTCGCAATACTCGGGAGTCATCTCCGGCACCCGCTGTCCCGCTTTACCCATGAAACCGTTTGAAATCAGCCACTGGCGCACAAACTCTTTGGAAAGCTGCCGTTGCTCCTCCCCTTTCTCAAGACGTTCTTCGTAGCCCTCCGCATAGAAATAACGGGATGAATCGGGAGTGTGGATCTCGTCGATAAGTATCACCTTGCCGTCTTTGAGACCAAACTCATATTTGGTGTCGACAAGTATCAAACCGTGACGGGCTGCAATCTCTGTGCCTCTGCGGAACAAAGCAAGAGCGTATTTCTCTACCTGCTCGTAAATCTCTGCGGGAACTATACCCCGGGCGATGATCTCCTCTCTTGAGATATTCTCGTCATGACCCGCATCAGCCTTGGTTGTGGGAGTCAGAATAGGCTCGGGAAGCTTCTGATTCTCTTTAAGTCCGTCAGGAAGTCTCACACCGCAGATCTCACGGGCGCCGTCCTTGTAGTCGCGCCATGCGGAACCGGCGATATAACCGCGCACAATCATCTCTATCTTGAGAGGCTCGCAACATAGACCGACTGTCACCATCGGATCCGGGCAGGCAAGTTTCCAGTTGGGAACTATATCCTTCGTGGAGTCGAGGAAAAACTCCGCAATCTGATTGAGCACCTGACCTTTGTAGGGAATTCCCTCTGGAAGAACCACATCGAAGGCGGAGATACGGTCTGTTGCCACCATTACCATGTACTTGTCCTCGATGTTGTAGACATCACGAACCTTGCCGTGATATACACTTTTCTGACCTTTAAACTCGAAATCGGTTTCTTTTAATACTTGCATTGGAATATGTTGTTTTCAGTTTTCGGTTTTCAGTTTTCGGTTTTCAGTTTTCAGCCCACCCATACAGCCCCATCACACCCTATACATCCCTACCCCATACAGCCCCATCACACCCTATACATCCCCACCCCATACAGCCCCATCACACCCTATACATCCCTACCCCATATCTCAATATCTCCCGCAAAATTATTTATAATTCCCAAAAACTCCAAGCAATCCGCAATTTTATGTATATTTTTTTGTAACTTAGCTCTATGAAGCATATAGATGACGATGATTTCGGTTTCGACATAGCATCCGAACCGGAAGCTGCGATGCAGATAAACCGTGAGCTTGACCTTGCCAGACGTATTGTCGAAGAAACAGGTGCCAACCTTTTCCTGACCGGCAAGGCAGGTACAGGTAAGACAACTTTCCTGAAACGTTTACGTGATGCATCCCGTAAACGCATGGTGGTGCTCGCTCCGACCGGCGTGGCAGCAATCAATGCCGGGGGCATGACTCTCCATTCATTCTTTCAGCTGCCGTTCTCGCCTTTTGTGCCGGGACGCGGTTTCCTGGGCGAGGAAAAAAGATTCTATCGCATGAGCAAAGAGAAAAGGCGGCTTATCTCCAGCCTTGATCTTATAGTCATAGACGAGATCTCCATGGTTCGCCCTGACACACTCGACGGCGTAGACCGTCTGCTTCGCAGAATGCGGGGCATAGACCGTCCTTTCGGAGGGATCCAATTGCTTCTTATCGGAGATCTGCGCCAGCTTGCGCCTGTCGTCAGACCCGATGAATGGGAAATGCTGCGTGGTTTCTATTCATCTCCATATTTCTTCGAAAGCCACAGCCTCCGCGAAGCCGGATTCCTTACCGTAGAGTTGAAGACAATCTACCGCCAGCAGGATCCTGAGTTCATTTCTCTGCTGAATGCCGTACGCGACGGCAACGCCGGCAGGGAGGTGCTCTGCAGCCTCAACCGGATGTGCCGTCCAGCCGACCAAGAGGAAGAAATACGCACTATACGGCTGACTACCCACAACCGCATAGCCGATGACACCAATGCCCGTCACCTCGCGATACTTCCAGGCGATGCGAAAGTGTTCGAAGCCCGGATAAAGGGCAAATTCCCGGAATCATCCTATCCTGCCGACAAATATCTCACGCTTAAGATCGGTGCGCGGGTAATGTTTATCAAGAATGACACAGGCGCAGACAGAAGATACTATAACGGACTCATAGGAACTGTCACAGGCATGACAGAAGACACGGTATACGTGGTTCCGGACGATGACGAATACGATGCAATAGAGGCAACTTTCAGCGAATGGGAAAACACAAGCTACCGCGTAGATGAGGAAACGAAAGAAATCAGGCAATACACCGACGGCGTGTTCGCGCAGATTCCATTGCGTCTTGCCTGGGCGATAACGATACACAAGAGCCAGGGACTGACTTTCGACAAAGCTGTGATAGACGCCGGACAATCGTTTGCACCCGGACAACTGTACGTCGCACTGAGCAGATGCCGCTCTCTCGCAGGGATGAGACTCGAGACACCGCTTTCTCCAAACGCCGTGATAATTGACAGAGACGTCAACTCATTCATAGAACAATCCAGACAGTCATCTCCGGATGAGGAACGCCTTGTCTCACTTCGCGACGAATATTTCCGCTCGCTCCTTGCGGAGCTGTTCGATTTCGCCTCCTTAGGCATAAAACTCCGCGACTTTATCCGCGTTGTCAAGGAATACGTAGCCCCCATACATCCGGATTTATTTGAAGCATACAGGAATGCGGAACACACATTTTTCAACAAAATCGAAACCGTAGGCAACAAATTCATCACACTTTACGCATCAAGCCGCATAGACTCAGAGAGTGCGACTGCAAATCAGGCGTTTCTCGACAAGATCAGCAACGGCTGCCAATATTTTCTGCAAGAACTGGCACCGGTCTGCACCCTTCTGAACGAGACTCCGATGGAACTCGACAACTCGGCGTACGAGCAACGGCTCTTGTCGGCAGCAGACCTTCTATGGTACGAGATGAACATGAAGAAAACCATTCTCAAAGGAATATCACACGAAGAATTCAGTCCGGCGACATATATGAGATTCAAGGCGCATGCAGCCCTTGCCGATACAGAAAGCAGTACTGCAAAAATCGGCAAGACCCGCAAGCCTCGCAAAGCGAAAGAAGCGAAAGAAAATAAAGAAAGAAAAGAGAAAAAGCCCAAAGGATATTCACAGCGTGTTACTCTGCAGATGTTCCGCGACGGCAAAGACATTTCCGAGATCGCAACGGCAAGAAGTCTCACAGTCGGCACCATAGCCGGTCATCTTGGAGAAATGGTACAACTCGGAGAGATCAACCTTGAGGACGTGATCCCCTCAGGAATCTTCACAATCCTCGACAACGCGGCGAAAGAGCTCACAGCCGAAGGCAGGCAACCCGATTATCAGGCGCTTCGCGAGCGGATACCCGGGCCTATTCCCGCCCACTACCTCTCCCTCTACGCCCGCGCCCGCCGCTAAATCTTTTTTTAAGGTCTTTAAGGTCTTTAAGGTCCTTAAGGTCTTTAAAGTCCCTAAAGACATTAGAGACCTTAAAGTCCCTAAAGACTCTAAAGACTCTAAAGACCTTAGAGACTCTAAAGACCTTAAAGACCTTAAGGTCAAACTTAAATTTTCAACACTTAAACAGAAACTTCCATGGACAACGAATTAATCCCCAATCGAGGAAACTATAAAAAGCTCCTGAGTTACCAAAAAACCGATATAATTTACCAAATCACATATTACTTTTGTCATAAGTTTCTAACCAGGGGAGACCGCACCGTTGACCAGATGGTTCAGGCGGCGCGAAGCGGCAAACAGAACATAATCGAAGGCTGCGCAGCCTCATCCACTTCTGCGAAGACAGAAATAAAGCTGATAGATGTAGCAAAAGCGAGCTTGAAAGAGCTACTTGAAGACTATGAGGATTATTTGAAGACCCGTGGCATCAAACAATGGGATAAAGGCAGTGTTGAATTTGAAGCCATGAGAAAACTTGGAATTGAACACAACGATCCGCAATTCTTCATGCAGCTCATAGAGACACGACCTGCCGGCACGATAGCCAACATGTGCATTATATTGATAAACCAGGCTGATTACCTTCTCTATCGCCAATTAAAAAAACTTTCAGCCGACTTCATTGCCAACGGAGGCTTCTCAGAGCGCATGAGTGCCCTGCGCAGAAAGAACCGCGGCTACTGACACACCCCATACATAACAACAACGACTCACAAGAGTCTTTAAGGTCTTTAAAGTCCCTAAAGACCCTAAAGTCTTTAAAGTCTCTAAGGTCCCTAAGGTCCCTAAAGACCTTAAAGTCCCTAAGGACCCTAAGGTCTCTAAAGTCTTTAAAGACCTTAGAGACCATACTCCCTCATTCAAAAAACGTTATATGGTATTCAACTTTGAAGTCGATGCGACTTCAAAGTTGAATACCATATCAAATTAAATTATCAAGATTATTAGAGTGCCTGACGCACTTTAACATTATCTATAAACCATCTGTTAACTTTATCATGCGGCCACTTGTCATCAGCACTACGGATGGTGATCTTTGTATTTTCATCAACCTTCTCGTCTCCTAAATCAATGACGGCATTCATCCATTCATGCTTGTCTCCATTCTTTAAAGTATGAGGTGGCACAGGAATCTTAACCTCACTGCCATTGTTTTCAACGATAACGATCAAGTTAACCGCATCATAAGCCCTATCTTTGGCACCGGGATTACCTTGGCGCATTGGAGACCAGTTAAAGCAAATCTGCAATTGTTCTCCATCTGGAATACCTGAAATGCTCGGAAGCACAAGACCCGCCTCAATTCCGGTCAGCGAAAATTTAAGATAATTTTTCTGCACGTAAATTCGATTTTCAAAAGGTCTGTCTTCCTTACCATCGATAGTCGCTTTTACAAAATTATATCCGCGATCATAAAGCTCATCAATAAGAATCTTTCCTTCTGCGTTTTTATTTGTAAGATTCTTTGATTCAGCAGCAACCTTATCACTCTCCTCAACCCAATCGTGAACACCGATTAAGCTTGTCCATGGATCCATCCACTCGAAGTCATCAAAGAAATATACAGTCTCGTTATATCCATGATCAATAATTTCAGAAGGAATGATGCGCACAACAGGATTTGCTGTACCTGCATAATAACCTGTTACCGTGAGTTTATGACCACCCAATTCTTCTAATGCATCAACATCCTTGTAATCATAAATATATGCCGAATTTGCCATACCTCTGATTCCGACACACTTCATGATTGCATCATAAGTGCCGGTCAAAGTGACAAGCTGATAATTGTCGGCTTTAACCTTATCAAGACTTTCCGTCACATCCAAAGGTTGCTTCTGAGTAACAGAGCCAGTACCTTCATCTGTCATTTTGCCTCCTTCAATATACGGAACCTTCATGTCGCTCGTAAGTTTCTCTCCTACGATGGTCACTTTCTGACCCTCAGTAACGGTGAACGGAATGTCTTTGATATATACATTGACGTTTCCGTCAGTAGCCACGAAGCCAGTCCCTGTAATTGTGAGAACCGTAAGGCCGGGAATCTTAACTATAGTTTCATCGTCCGCCTCCAATGCAGACTCGATTGTAAAGTCTATAGGGTCACGGAATTTATCACCCGCCTGACGCAGAAAATGCGAGGATGAAAACGTCCCTCTTCAAGACGTTTTTGTCGGCATATTTTCGGACGGATACCCTTAAAGTCCCTAAAGACCCCATTTGCAGAGCAAAAAAGCCGACTTGATTTTTTGATTTCAAGTCGGCTTTAGTTATATGTCCGAAATAGCTGTCTTATACTTTTTGATTGTCAGACAATCTATTTTACTCATTTGTAAATACGCGTCATTCGTATAGAACGTCTCTACACCTTATTATTATTTTGCTTGTTTGAACTTAACATTATCAAGGAACCAACGATTTGCAGTAGTCAACTTCCAATCTCTTTGTTTAATGGAAATTTTTGTATCCTTTGAAATCGTCACCGATGATAAATCAACTGTCGCATGAATCCATTTGAACGCATCATTTTGGGCGAATGTATGAGTTGGAATATCGAACTCAGTTTCAGTTCCATTATTATCAACCAAGACATAAAGTGTCACAGGGTCAAAATTACCATTGCCCTTACGTTGCACACTCCAATCAAATTCCATAGCTACAGATTCACCCGATGGAACATCAAAACTTGGGAAACATATACCTGCTTGATATCCGGTCTTACCGAATTTAAGATAGTTCTTATTCAAATAAATACATTCACCAGCATTATCTGAATCAGGAGTCACCCGATAGAAACTGTAACCCTTGTCAAGCATTGCCTTCTCAGCCGTGATTCCATCAATAACCATTCCCTTGGCACTTATCTGTGGAGATTCAGCAGATTCATTGTTATCGCCTATTGTATCTCCTGCTGATGGCGATCCATTTCCATTTTTACCTGCAGCAGCCCATGGAGCCAGCCATTCGAAATCATCAAAGAAATATATGATCTCATTGACACCAAGGTCTTCAATTTCTGTAGGAATGATATTGACAACAGGAGATGCCATACCTGCGAAATATCCGGTTACTTTGACCTTATGACCACCAAGTTTATTGACTTCAAATCCTTGGGCTGCATCCATGAAATATGCCTTGCATGTCATTTCTCCAACAGTAATGGCTGTCCCGTCGAAGTCTCCCGTCAAAGTCACATATTGATATTTTTTTCCATTAGTATTATCCAATGTCGCAGTTATATCAACGGGTGTTTTCTCAGGAACAGAAGCAGTACCCTCATTCGTGATTTTCCCACCAATAATATAAGCCATTCTCATCCCATCAGTGAACTTTTCACCAACAACACTTACCTTATCTCCAACAGAAACCTGATTTGGCGACTCTTTGACAAATGCATAGTCATTACCATCTGTCAAAACAAAACCGTTCTCAGTAAGAGCTGTTACAATCATATTGGGCAGACGGACAACAGTTTCATCGGCTGCAGCCTCCATGTCTTCAATGGTATAGTCTACAGGATCACGGAATTTGTCGCCTCCCTGACGAATGATGACGGTTGCAATACTTTCAAGATTACGTCCTTTAAATTTAATTACAGCCTTGCGCGGATTATCAATCGCATTTTCTCGAAAATTTTTACTTACAGAAACCTCAACTTCTGTTTGACCGGCATGACCAGAGGAGGGTGAAATGGTAACCCAATCCGGGCATTCACTGACCCAATCTGCATCCGAAGTAACCGTTATTAGCTGAGAGCCTGAAGGAATAGCGTCGAATACAAGTACATCAGCGCTCGACAGAACAGCCCTTGACAAAGTAGTTTCTTCATCATTACAAGATGTGAAAACACATCCAAGTGCCGTGACCAGCGATATTAAAAATAAATTTATTGCCTTTTTCATCTTGTTTCAATTATTTATGATTTAGAAGAACCCCAGCCTGGATTTTGTTTAAGGTTCGGATTGAGTTCAATATCATCTGATGGAATCGGATATAAATAATCCCTTGCTTCGTTAAAACCCTGACGATTCTGATTTTTATGGTTGTCAAGATATCCAGAATTGCCATTAGAAAGGAAAATGTCCTTGCCTATTTCATAATACTGTGCAGAAGCTGGTCCGGATGGCTTGGCAGTACCTTGAGCATAAATATAAATGTCAGCAACACCATCTCCAGTCACGTCATAAGCCCCGGGACCGGGGAAATACTGACCATACATGGGCTGGTCTATCATTTTACCACATTTCCAACGGAAAAGATCATTGAGTCGACGGCCTTCCTGAACAAGTTCAATCGTACGCTCACGCCTGATCTCCAGAATCACACCTTTATTTGCTCCAGTCACATTAAAATAACCGCTTTCAGGACTTATAGATCCATCCAGATAAGGATCAGGATTAGCATTTGCCGTAGCCATATCAAGCATACCAGTCATTCCTGCACGTTTACGCAATTCGTTGATCGTACGGTTTATATCCGTCTGAGTAAGCGTTTCAAGTTCTGCTTTTGCCTCTGCAAGATTCAATAATATTTCTGCATATCTGTATTCCGGCAAATCATTCGAACTCATATCATTCTTATCCATATTAATGCTACCCATCATTGACTCTCCAACAAATTTTATAGGATGGTAACCGGTACGAGCTGTAAGGATATTAGCTGCAAGAATCTCCTTTGAGCCAATACGGTGATAATTCAAACCTCGTATTGACTGTGTCAATCGTGGGTCACGATCCTTAACCTCATCAACAAACTGCATTGTCTGCCAACCCGGGATATCAGTGAATCTTGTCCCATCTTTCATAAGATATGAACATATAAATTTTCTTGTATAACCTGGTTGTCCTTGGGTCGGAACAACCGTATGGGCATTAGCATTATGAAGTATCTGCATACCTTGATCATATTTCACGGCAAGAATGTATTCATTCTTATTAGCATCCTGAGCTGCAAACATATTCATATAGGTTTGCGAAGCATCTGATCCCGTAACAAGTGAATACTTGCCATATTGACCACTCATAAGCTTTTCAGAAGCATCAACACTCTGTTCAAGATAATATCTCCAGTCATTGCCATCAAGCGATATCTCATGATATTTGCGAAATGTGCCCTCATATAAACAGAAATTAGACTTCAAAGCGAGAGCTGCTCCTTTCGTAAGACGATATGGAGCTGATGCTTCGGCAGAAACAACAGGAAGTGCCTCTATCGCGAAATCAATGTCCTTTATCATTTCTGTCATAATCAGCTCACGTGAATCACGCGGTGCATATAATTGAGGATCATCCGACCCAAGCTGACGGTTGATCCAGGGCACATCCCCAAATCTCTTAACCTTCTCGAAATAAAAATATGCCCTGAAGAAACGAGCTACACCAGAATACTGTTTCACGGCAGCTTTGTCTGGACACCGGTCGATATATTCAAGAAGAGTATTGATCCTGCGGAGCACACCCCAACTCCAACCACCACCATTCGATGGTACAGTTCTGTATGTACCGCCCTTAAGAACCGCTGATAGTTCCTGATCTATTTTTACGTCATCCTGATCAAGCAATGTTGGTTTATTCTCCATTGATTGAGACAAAAGATTACTATAAAAATAATTGCTGAACATCTGGAGATCATTGGCTGTAGCCGAATTAAAAAATCCCTCAATGTCTACCTTATCCTTAGGTTGCAAATCTATCGCGTCTTCACACGAAGAAAACATACCAAGACAAAGGAAAGATATTATATATAATATTTTTTTCATTATATTTCTATATATTTATGTTTAGAATGTTACGTCAAGACCGAACATAAAGCTCTTTGACCAAGGATAGAATTTCTCATTAGAATTAGACGATTTTCTATTGATAGCACCCTCCGGATCAATATACTTGGTATTTTTCTTTAGCGGAGACCAATAACATAGATTCTCGGCAGTAAAATAAACTCTCACTTTCTCCATTAAAGCCTTGCGCGTCCATTTTTGCGGTATTGTATATCCAACTGTAAGGTTTTTGAATCTAAGATACCTCAAATTCTGAAGATACCGGTCATTAACAAACTGCAAAGTTCCACTTGTAGAGGCATATCCCATTGCTCGTGGAAAATATGCATCTGGATTATCCTCACTCCAAATCTTATCTTTAAAATCAGATGGAATGAAAGTTACATAAGGATATGAATAACATCCCCAGAAATCCATATAATGACCGTTGGGATACCAATAATGATTTCCTGTTCCCTGGAAGAACGCAGACACATCAAATCCGAAATAATTAATATTAGCTCGGAAACCATATTGAAGATGCGGCAAAGAGTTACCCAGTTTCACACGGTCGCCAGGATTATCAACAGTATTCTTTCCAATACCGATCACTCCGTCACCATCAAGATCAAGATACTTGACATCACCTGCTGCCCAACCGGATCCGATTCTTTTGGCAACATATGACAAATCTACATCACTTGCATATTTCTGAGCTTCTTCATCAGTCTGGAAGATACCTCCTATACGGAAACCCCAGATTTCACCAAGCTCCATACCTTCATAATAATCTTTTGCAAAAGTTCTCTCTCTATTATCATATTTGGTAATGGTGCTTTTATAATCAGAAATATTGAATCCGATTCCATATGAGAAATTGTGACCGAAAAGCTTTATATCATCATTCCAGTTTAGCGCAATTTCATATCCCTTAGTCCTCAAATTCGCCGTGTTCATCTGAGGTGAAGTAGCGCCATAAACGGAAGGCAAATGAATACCCTCTGTGAGCATATCTTTTGTGTCTCGTATGTAGAGGTCAATAGTCGCAGAAAGCCTATTGTTAAAGAAGCCTAAGTCAAAACCAAGATCCCATTGTTCTGTCTTTTCCCAAGTAAGGTTAGATGCTATAGGGGAACCTAATGTAGCATAAGGCGCTGCCGTAGATCCTTCTCCAAAAGAAAATTTGGTTAAAGTTCCGGATCCCATCAGACGTAAGAACGTATAGTAGTCTGACACATTCTGGTTACCAAGTGTACCGAAAGATGCACGGATTTTACCATTGCTCCACATTGGCTGGAGAGGTTCGAAAAACTTTTCTTCAGAAAAACGCCAACCAATTGACCCTGAAGGGAACCATCCCCAACGATGTCCTCGGGCGAAACGAGACGTTCCGTCATAACGGCCAGAAATTTCCGCAAGATATTTACCTAAATAGTCGTAGTTTATACGTCCGAAGATACCCTGAAGCGCATATTGGTTCTGACCACCCTCAACTGCAGTTATAACATTTCCCTTGTCATCAGTTCCAACAAGATCCAAGTCTGCAAGATCATCTACCGTAAGGTTCTGACCTTTTGCATAAACATTCTTATAATTGCGGGTTTCGTAATTATAACCTGCAACAACAGTCAAGTTATGTGAATCCTTAAATGTATCTTTATATGTAACCAAACCGTTTGCTGCGTAATAATTATAAGTTCCTACACTTTCTTGCAGGTCATTAATACCAGCACCGGTTACATAATATTGCATCTCCTGATCCGGATATGTTCTATAAGGAAGGTTCACACGGCGTGTAGTATTTCTATCCTGGAAAAAACGATACGTAAAATCGGCACTGAATGTCAACTGTTTGATTGGAGAATAGTTAACACGTGTTGTATTTGTAAAATCAGTGCGACGTTTAGTTGAAGGGCTCTTTCCAACGCTATACAAAATATGACGTCCGTTAGCTACATTATATCCTTGATAAGGCGTTGTGAAAATATAGGATCCATCAGGATTCTGTAGCGGATAGCAAGCAAGCGCATGCCGCGCAGTTCCTTGCATCGCAGACTCATTACCTCCTTGATATTCATATGTCGATCCATAGAAAGAGGTATTATTGCTTACGTTTATCCATTTATTGATAGGAAAATCCAATTTTGCACGTAAATTATATTTCTTAAACTTGTCGTTGGCTATTTTCTGTATTCCATCATGGAAGTTAAGGCCTCCTGAAAGGTAATAACGGATCTTATTTATACCTCCACTTAATGAAATATTATGCTGTTGCTGGAAATATTTATCATTATAAAGTGTATTATACCAATCCGTATTGGCATAGTATTTCCATGCTTTACGGCCATTATACATCGTTTCTACAACCCATGGTCTATCTGGATGCTCTGTCTTGTCATTAACACGTGCAAGAAGTTCCTGCATATCATTGGCATCATACTTTATATACTGTGAACCTGCACCATTGGTAGCTTCCCAGAATCTATTAACAAGATAAACAGACCAATAACCGGTGGTTTCATAATCTGTAGAAGTTGTGGGTTCTTCCCATCCGAAACGACCATTGTAACGAACAGTAGCCTTACCCTCTTTCTCTTGACCATTCTTCGTTGTCACAAGAATTACACCGAATGCTGCACGCGCACCATACACTGCTGCTGCCGAGGCATCCTTGATTACAGAAATAGACTGCACATCATTAGGATTCACATTGTCAATCTCACCTATTGAGCCGTCAATAAGTACGAGCGGAGACCCGCCATTGATAGATGCCTTACCGCGGATATTTAGGTCGGGGGATGAACCTGGCACACCAGAAGAGGTGGTTACATTAAGGCCGGCTACGGATCCCTGAAGCATGTTGGAGATTGTTGCGGCGGGGCGGTCCTCAAAGCTTTTGCCGTCAACAGAGGCAACGGCACCGGTGAGGTTCACCTTCTTCTGGGTACCGTAACCGATGACCACAGTCTCTTCAAGGGTCTGAGCATCTTCTTTCATCACAATCTTCAGTGCGTTCTGACCGGGAGCGACCTTGATCTGCTGGCTCTGGTAGCCGACATACACGATCTTCAGAGTCGCCTCCCCTTCAGGTATCTGAAGAGAAAAGTTTCCGTCGATGTCGGTCATACATCCCGTTCTCGACTTGTCAAGCATCACGCTGACTCCGATCAGCGGCTCACCCGCTTCATCGGTGATGGTACCCGTTACCTGACGGCTCGCCGCCCATAGCGGAAAGCTGACCATCAGCGTCACCATCAAAAGAATTAGTCTTCTGACTTGTTTCATAAGGTAGGTATTAGTAAGTAAAATAGTTAGTTCAGTTTTTTTAGGCTTTAGGTGGCAGGCGTTAGAGCCTCACATCTGGAACCTATTGGCAGGCGTTAGGTCTTAGGCGTCAGACGTTAGTATCTATATCCTAAGTTTCAGGAGTTTTAGGCTTTGGCATCAAATCCTAATGCCTAAAGCCTAAAACCTAAAACATAACGCCTAAAAGCAAAATCCTACTTTATCTCTATCTTGTAAGCGTCCGTGCCGAAGGCTTTCGGACGTTGCATGTTTTCTGTATAAGTGCGGCCAAACTCATCCTTAACGGTAATGATCAGGTCTGTGTCGGCATCGGGAGCCGTGACCTTGAAGAAGTGATGGTCTTTCGTTGTGGAACCGATAGGTTCGGAAGTCGGACTCCCTTTCCAGCGTTTCAAAACATTGGCTGCGATATGCAATGGGTCATAAGCACTTACATGCCTCACGTCAAGAGCCTTTCCGTCTGCCGTAGTCACAGTGATAGTCCAACGCGTATTGTAGTTCCATACATTAAGGAGCACCTCATTCTTCTTCTGACCTGTATAATCTGCTATCTTTTCTGCAAATTTTGCTGCCATCGTCGAGTTAAGTCCTTCAACATCACTCGAAGAGAAAGAAATCTCGTTAAGGTCATATGAGCGGAATTGGAAATTTTCATCCTTGCCGGCGCATTTATACGCATACTTGAAATCTTTTCCGGTTATGTCCCATACTGCATATCCTGCAGGAGTGCCATCGGGAGCCATAAGGCAGCCGGGAGTCACGGCACCGCTCCACCACCAGTCGGAACATATTGCGCCAACATTGTGTTCATAAACGTTGCCTACACCTTTGTTCCCCGGGAGCGCATTATAGTTGCGGTGCGTATGACCGGTCACAAAATGCACGTTATATCCTTCAACAGCGGCAAGCACTTCAGGAGAATAAGTCCTCGCGGAGAACTCGCCGGGCTTGCTGTCGCTATATACCGGAACGTGCATCGTGATGATTACAGGCGTAGACTTGTCCACATAGGAAAGGTCTTTCGCAAGCCATGAGAACTGGGGAGAATAGATCTTTCCTGCAACCTGATTGTCCCGGTTGGAATCGCCTCCGCCTACATATTTCGAACAATCGATATTATCAAGAACCACATAATGAACGTCTCCTATATTGAAAGAATAATAAGGAGGGGCAATCGTAACAGCGAAAGGATTCTTTGCCTTAAACTGTCCTATGGCATTCATGTCGTTGTCATGGTTACCGATAGTGTGATACACCGGCAAACCTTTTACCTGCTCGTTAAAAAACTCTTTGTAGTCGGAAAGATCAAAATTGCGGACATACCAATAAAGATCCCATGTCATGTCACCGAGAGTAATAGCATAAATCTTGCTTCCGCCATTCGACTGCACATAGTTATTAATATCCTTGGCAACACCTTTAAACTGGGTGTTGTCCATATTTGAAGCCGTACCCCCTTTAGCTCTGTCGGCAAGGTGCATGTCACCTAAGAAAAGCACCTTATAATTGCTTTGGTCAACTTTCTTTAGGGTGAAGCTTTGGTTTTCGGGAACATCTTTTGAAGATACAAGGGTACGATAGTGATCAGGGAAAACGCCATCGAGCGCGCATTCGTAACCACCGGGCACAGAAATAAACACATAACCCGACTCTTTCTCAGATTTCAGTTGGTAAACACCGTTATCATCAGTCTGAACAGTTTCCACACCGTCACTGACAACCACTCCGGCTATAGGACCTTCGGCAGACTCAACCACACCATATATAGTAGTGCCAGGTAAAATCTCGATCTTCCTTTCAACCATATTTATGGTTATCGTACCGAATTGCACACGGCGATCTCCGCGCTTCACGTCAAAGCGATAATTCCCTCCCTTAAAATCAGCAGGGAGACGGAACGCGAAATGAGCGGCGTCAGCTTCAGTCACAGCGCAGGAAGTAATGGTACCCCCCTCTATGAGATAGACAAGATCGGAAGTTTGCAGTGTGTTCTCGCCTTCGATTTTGCAGTCTTCACCTTTTACAACATCCACACTCGACGGGAGGGTAACTTTTATTTCAGTTGTGTTTCCGCCACCGTTGGGTCCGGGATCAGGTTCGTCTTTGCCTCCACAATTGACGAGACAGAGGGAGAAGACACTCAACACCAGGGTTGCCTTAAGCAGGCAAAGGAGTTTCTTTGTCATGATTCGTAATTAGTTAATTCTTCTAAGGTTATTTAGTCCGGCTGACAGCTGTGCCATTCGGTCTGATTCAATTATTGCCGCATACATATCCTTTTATATGTTATCAGGAAAACGCCAGTTTTCCTGATAACAGGACATAATGCATTATGTCGATTTCGAGTTTTAACGAAATTTTGCGCAAATTTATAGTAAAATTTCGTTTAGTGCAAATTTTTACACAAAAAATGTTTCGAAACGTAAATTTTAACTTAAATTTCATTAAAAAAAGAAGTTTCCGAAAGCATAACTGCAACTATGCTTCCGGAAACTTCAATGTATTGTCTGCAGGCAAACGCTTCAGAAATGCAGCGCTCAGAAAAGAGGAAGAGTGGAGGTTGAATCGATATACTTGCGTTTAAAGTCGGATTCTGTCATGCAGAGCATCATTATGCCCTGAATGAGGGTGACTATTTCCCAAAGTCCGCATGTCACGATTGTAAGAAGAATCGTAATCAGACCGGCGGCGGTCTTGCCCATTACAAAATACTGCACGCCAAGACCACCGAGCAATATCGCCATTATGCCGCAAAGCGTTTTCTTTGACGAAACCTCGGCATTGGCGGCATAAGATTTGCCGCTTTTCTGATAACGCTCCATGAGTTCGGGATAGGTGTAAAGCGGTTGCCATTCTCCTCCGTCTCTGCTTACAGGAGTTTCATTGGTCACATTGTAAGCCATCATCTGCTCGGCAGACATGGGCCCGATTGTCTGGTTGTTAAGGGTGATGTAATACATAATTATATGAATTCCTTAGTTAATAAGTTATTATTGTCTATGATGCAGGTTGCTTATATCGTCACACAATAGTCACACAATCTGTATTCTGATTGCAAATATAAGTGTTTTTTACAAAAAATTGTGATTTTTTTGTTAACTTTACGCATAAAATTCGAATTTTAACCTATGTCTGAGAACAACGATTCCTTCGAGCCAATTGAAAAAGACTCTTTAAATCCTGTGGAACAGTCGCAGTCTGCCGCTTCCGATGAAGTCCGGAACACGAACGCATCGACCACCGACAAGAAAACGGTGTTGTCCGGAATGTTCCGGAGCTGGTATCTTGAATATGCGAGCTACGTGATTCTGGAACGTGCCGTACCTCACATCGAAGACGGTCTCAAACCGGTGCAGCGACGCATTTTGCATTCGATGTCTACCCTTGATGACGGACGTTTCAACAAGGTTGCGAACATTGTGGGAAACACAATGCAATATCACCCCCACGGAGACGCATCTATCGGAGACGCTCTTGTTCAGCTCGGTCAAAAGGAATTGCTTGTCGACACCCAGGGCAACTGGGGCAACATCCTTACCGGAGACTCCGCCGCAGCACCACGATATATCGAGGCGCGTCTTTCGGAGTTCGCCATAGAGACAGCTTTCAGTCCCAAAATTACAGAATGGACTCTTTCTTACGACGGTCGCAAGAAAGAACCTGTCACCCTTCCCATGAAGTTTCCTTTGCTTCTCGCTCAAGGAGTGGAGGGCATTGCGGTGGGACTGTCTTCAAAGATACTGCCACACAATTTCAACGAAATCATAGACGCTGCCGTGGAATACCTCCACGACCGTCCCTTCCGGCTATTTCCGGACTTTCAGACCGGCGGACTGCTTGACGTGTCGAAATATAACGACGGCGGTCGCGGCGGCTCCGTAAAAGTAAGGGCAAAGATTGAAAAGATCGACAACAAGACCCTTGCAATAACAGAGCTGCCATTCGGCAAGACCACATCCACGCTGATATCATCGATTCTCGGCGCGATGGAAAAAGGGAAAATAAAGATCCGGAAAGTAGATGACAACACTGCCGCCACGGCTGAAATTCTCGTGCATCTTATTCCGGGAACTTCTTCCGACAAGGCAATCGACGCGCTGTACGCATTCACAGACTGCGAGGTTTCCATATCTCCGAACTGCTGTGTGATCCGAGACCGCAAACCGGAGTTCCTGACAGTCTCCGACCTTCTGCGCTATTCTGTTGACCACACTCAGGAGATGCTGCGTCAGGAACTTGAAATAAAACTCGGCGAGACACGCGAGCAACAGATGTTCGCATCTCTCGAAAAGATTTTCATCGAAGAGAGGATGTATAAGGATGAGAAAGTGGAACAGTCACGCGACATGGAATCGGCAATACGCCGCGTCGACGAACTGATGGAACCTTTCAAACCCACTTTCTTCCGTGCGATCACCGATGATGACCTCATACACCTTTGGGAAATAAAGATGGGGCGCATTCTTAAGTTCAATTCGCAGAAAGCCGATGAGAAGATAGCGCGCCTTGATGAGGAAATAGCCAGACTCGAATATGATCTGGAGCACATCGTAGAGTATACTGAAAAATGGTATATGCATCTTAAGGAGAAATATGGCGAGAATTTCCCGAGACGCACAGTAATCAGAAGCTTCGATTCTATCGAGGCAACGAAAGTAGCCGAGGCAAACAAACGTTTCTACTTTGACGCGGAAGGAGGATTCATAGGAACCGGTCTCAAGGATAAGGAATTCAGATTCACATGCTCCGATATAGATGACATACTCGTGATCTATCGCGACGGAACATACAAGATAGTGCGCGTACAGGAAAAACTGTACATAGGCAAGAAAGTGATTCATCTCGGAGTCTTCAAGAAAGGAGACAAACGCACCATATATAATGTGATATACCGCAACGGCAAACGTGGCAACGCGTATATGAAACGTTTCTATATCACAGGACTCACCCGGGAGAAGGAATATAACATAACCAAGGGGGTCGATGGTTCCCGTATCGAATGGCTGACCTGCAACCCCAACGGTGAGGCGGAGACAGTGCGCGTTTCGCTTAAAGACGAGGCTAACGAGACGGGACGCCGTCCGCGCAATCTGGACATATACGTGAATTTCTCTGAACTTGCGGTAAAGGGGAAGGAATCGCTCGGAAACCTTGTCACCAAATATCAGATAAGGAACGTATCGCTTGAACGCAGGGGATCAAGCACACTCGGAGGTCGGGAAGTATGGTTCGACCGTGATGTGCTTCGTCTCAATTACGACGGGCGAGGTGAAAGTCTGGGTATATTCCAGGGCGATGACAAAGTGCTTGTGATTACCCGTGACGGTGAATTTTTCACTTCCACCTATTCCGACACCAATCATTACGATGACAACATATTGCGCATCGAGAAATTCGACCCGCACAAGGTGTGGGTTCTCGCCCTCAACGATGCGTCTCTCGGCTATCCGTATCTGAAACGCTTTGAGTTCGAAGTCTCGGCAAAACCGCAGCGCTTTGTTGGCAGCGAGCCTGAATCAAGCATAATTCTCCTTACCGACACCCCCTTCGCCCGCCTGGAAGTCACATTCGGAGGAGCGGATGCCGTAAGACCTGCCTTGGAAATCGAAACGGAAGACTTTATAGGTGTAAAGAGTTTCAAGGCGAAAGGGAAAAGAATATCCACTTACAATATAGCGGAAATCAAAGAACTTGAGCCTACCCGTTTCCCGGAGCCTCCGGCAGAGCAGGAGACGGAAGTGTCAGATCTCACGGAAGAGTCAGATTCGCAGGAAGAGACAGATACGACACAATCAGCCGAGAACTCCACACAGCCCACTCTGTTCGATTTCTGAAGCAATATTGTATTGACATGAAATTATATCGAGATGAAAAAATTTCTTTTGGCTTTGGTTCTGACCATGATTTCCATTGCCACGTCACATGCAGAGGAGCTGTCACGTCCCGTTGTGCAGGAATACCGTCTTGAGGCGGGAGGAGGAACGGCATTGTCGACATATCTTTCTCCCCTTACATATAACGGCAAGGTTTTCGGAGCATCCGCCCAATGGACCAAGGCATCACCATGGGCACCGGAAACGCTGATAATGCAGTTCGCCACAAAAGCAAACATGCGCGATTACCTTAATCCTGCACACACGGCATCCATGATCGGTATAGACGGGATGTTCACATGGGGAATGCAATGGCGCAGACGTCTGCCCTATTCGCTTCAGGTGACTGCCGGCGGCTCCATTGATATTGACGGGGGATGCCTCTATCTTACACGTAACGGGAACAATCCCGTCAGCGTGAATGCCTCGGCATCGTTAGACATCAATGCTTCTTTGTCCTGGAGATTCAGGATAGGGAAGATTCCGATGATACTCGGCAATGAAATCCGCATTCCGTCATTAGGATGCTTCTTTTCACCGCAATATGGCGAGACATATTATGAGATCTGGCTTGGAAACCGCGATGGACTTGCCCATTGCGGTTGGTGGGGCAACCGTTTCTGCATCGACAATCTCCTGTCGCTCAGGCTTGATTTCGGACGCACCGCCATGCAGCTGGGCTACCGTTACGACTACCGCTCCTCATGGGCGAACTCGCTCAACACCCGCCTGCACACCCATTCCTTCGTAATCGGCATAATTCCCCACGGTCTCGGAATCAAACGCAAACAAGCCATAAATTCCCCCCTCTTCTGAAACCCTCAACTCTGTCTTATATGTTTTATAAAATATTATCGGTATTGATGCTGGCTGCCGTAATGGCGGGATGCCATGAGGCACCGGAATATAAGGATGACCCCTACGGCAATTTCGATGCGCTTGCTGCAATCGTTGGCGAACGTTATTGTTTTTTTGAAGAGAAGGGAATCGACTGGGAAAAACTTTGCCGCCAATATCGCGCAGAGATAAAACCCGACATGAATCAGCTGGAACTGTTCGACATATGTTCCCGCCTTCTCGATGAACTCCAGGACGGTCATGTAAACCTCTCATCCCGGTTCAACACGAGCTATTATCGCAAATGGTGGAGCGATTATCCACAGGATTTCAACCTCCGCACTCTGCAGCAGTATTATCTGGATTTTGATTACATGCAGACCTCAGGTATATCCTACAAAATGCTGACCGATGAAATCGGATACATGTATTACCCCTCGTTCTCGTCAGGCATAAGTTCCACGAGCCTCGACTATATTCTGGCGATACTTCATGAATCCAAAGGACTCATAATAGACATCAGAAACAACGGCGGCGGTCTGCTAACCAATATAGACACTCTTGTAGGGCGTTTCATAGAAGAGAATACAGCCGGCGGCTACATACGTCACAAGACCGGACCTGCCCACAACGCATTCTCGGATCCCTATCCGATTGAATACGAAGCGGCGGATCCTGTCAAAAGGGTAAAATATCTCGGCAAGCCGATTCTGGTTCTCACAAACAGATCCTGCTATTCTGCCGCGAATAATTTTGTTGCAGTGATGAAAACTCTTCCGAATGTGCGGATAGTAGGCGCACGTACCGGAGGGGGAGGAGGACTCCCCTTCTCTTCGGAACTTCCCAACGGGTGGTCGGTAAGATTCTCCTCATGTCCGATCAGCGACAGAGACGACCGCTCCACGGAAGCGGGAATAAACCCTTCGCCGGGATGCGAGGTGCATTGCAAAGACGCAGACCTTGCTGCCGGACACGATGCGATTCTCGACTTTGCAATTACTCTTTTGCAAACTGCAGAATAACCGGAGACTTTATCTCTATGCCATATTTTTCTGCAAAACGCAGAATGTTTCGGGCAAGTTCCGGCTTCAGTTCCTCGGGACAATAACGGAAATAAGCCTCTGCCGCACGCACATGTGAGGCGTCAGGCATAGGATATTCCCGACGACCGGGAAGTCCGAAAACATTATCCGGCAATTCTTTTCTCTCTTCTGTATCCAATATGTCTTTCATAGCTCTTGTCTTTTTAGTTATGATGAGACATCTATAAGAAACAGATTCCTCAATCAGGCGGTTTCTTATAAATCTCACTCATCTGTTATTATCGTAACAATTAAAAAACAAAATATGTGGATATTTAATCCGATTTTAAAATCTACAATCTGGGGTGGCGAGAGAATCGCCACTTACAAAGGGATCGCTACAGACCTTGAGAAAGTAGGTGAAAGCTGGGAGCTTTCGGGTGTCGAGGGTGACGAATCCGTTGTGGCTGAAGGAATCGACGCAGGAATGACATTGCCCGCATTGATCGACCGCTACGGAGCATCCCTGATGGGACACCGCAACTATGAAAAATTCGGCAACCGCTTCCCGCTGCTCATCAAATTCATTGATGCTCGCGAAGACCTTTCCGTACAGGTTCATCCTGACGATGCCATGTCGCAGAAATACGGCATGCCTAACGGCAAGACAGAAATGTGGTTTGTGCTGGATGCCGCCGAAGGTGCAAGACTCGCCAACGGATTCAAGAATCCCGTCGACCCTGCCGACTACGAGACACTTGTGAAAAGCGGAGAGATTGAAAATGTGTTGAATTTTGTGGAAATCAAACCGGGAGACACTTATTTCATTCCTGCGGGAAGAGTGCATGCAATCGGCAAAGGAGCATTCGTTGCCGAGATCCAGCAGACATCCGATGCAACATACCGCCTTTACGACTATCACCGAAAGGATAAAAACGGTAATGAAAGGGAACTTCACACCGAGCTTGCAAAAGAAGCCGTCAACTTCAACGATACCGACGGCAACCCCGTAGACTACAAACGCGTGGAAAATGTTCCTGTAAATATCGTGCGCTGCCCATTCTTCACTACCAACCTTCTGGAAGCAGATCATGAGCTTATGCGTGATTACCGCGAGAACGACTCCTTCGTCGCACTGATATTCACCTCAGGTGAGGCTGTGGTCACATGCGGAGAAGAGAAAACCCCGGCGCATCAGGGCGAGACCATACTGATTCCCGCTTCGGCAAAGGGGATTTCCATCGAACCCAAAGGGAAAGTCGCTGTTCTTGAAACATACGTCTGACAAGACATCAGCTTTTTAGATTTCATTCCTCAATACACACATCGCCCGTAATCGCTCCCGGTTACGGGCGATATATTACACGCTGATTCATATCACGTTAACTCCGCCGACGGTCGGCATTTTTTCGTTTTGAAATATTTTTTAGCAAATATTTGCATAAACCGAAATTTGTATATAAATTTACCGCACAATCCCATTTAATCCGGGAAATACAACCAACTTGAAGCTGTCTTAATATTGAATCAACCATAATTAATGCAACTGTTTTGAAAATTCATGCGATTGTTTTGAAACGGTCCAGACATTGAAAAACTCATTTCAACCTTAAGAGCTTGTCTAAATTTTATTGATTAAAAATTTTATGGCAGCGAAATCA
>ERZ777011.470-NODE-470-length-62425-cov-49.346433_pt1 | contig 62425 bp, 71 predicted proteins | sample MGYA00374964_ERZ777011 | MGnify/ENA primary metagenome ERZ777011 (study PRJEB29310, sample SAMD00008975) | mouse gut metagenome | study: EMG produced TPA metagenomics assembly of the Metagenome analysis of fecal microbiota from mouse which was promoted...
AAACTGGGAATTGTGGGAATTTTGGGAATATTGGGAGACTTGGGAATTATGGGAGCAATGGGAATCCAATCCCCTCCAATCCTCTCCCAATCTTCCCATTATTCCCAAAACTCCCAATCCTCCCATCGCTCTCGATTGCGAAATGCTATATTCAACGCCCCGGTTTGCGGCTGTATGCCGCAAACCGGGGCGTTGATGAAGTTGCGGCCCTAAGGCGTTTGGAGGTTATTTGACGATGAGTTTACCGGAATGGGTGTTACCTTCGTTGTCAGTGACTCTGAAGGGATGGACGCCGTTGCCGAGATTTTGGGCAGGTAATTTAAGGGTGCCTTCGCCCCCGACCATGCGGAGTTCCTGTGCGCCGGTGGTATTGTAGATGTCGATGTCGGCGATTGTTCCTTCCGGGAGTTCGAAACGAATCATTTCCCCGGAATTGGCGGGATTGGGGAAGACGCGCACACCTTCGAGCTTGCGTACGGAAATCAGGCTGTTTGTACGGCTTTCGAGCGCATAGAGGGTATATACCCCGTCGTTGTAGGTGTAGATGTAGTTTTTCTCGCCGACCCGCATCAGCATCGGTGATGGAATCGTGCCGAGCATTTCGCTGTTTTCGTTGTAGACTCTCCACTCGCCATTGCAGTTGACAACCACTTCATACAGGTCATCGGTGTTGAACAGATGCTGAGTCACCACAATCTGATCCATCTGGGAGATGGCTTCGGATGAAGACAGGGCGGGAGTGAAAGTTTTGTATACCGAAAAATCCTCATTGAAGATTTTGACTGTGGCATGGTCATAACCTGCCATCTTCGATACGGCATCGGAAGTGTAGGCGGTCCATCCTTTGGCGTTGCCGACTTCGGTTGTCAATATGTATTGGGCTGATGCCGACCAGTATGCCATGAGGGCACTGACGGCTATGATGATTTTCTTCATTTTCGGTTTGGTTTAATGTTTTGGTTGAGTTTGAGGGAGGCGGCTTCTCTCGCCATTATGGCTGATGGTGTACTCTGATACTCCTCAGAGAGAATATAGGAGATAGGGGCGGGTAACCGTAGTAATTCTGTACCCTCCAATGAGTTGAGATTTTCTCCGTCGGACACTTCATATATCACATGGAGTCCCAGCAATGTGTCGTCGTATAGTTTGTTTTCAGTGATGTAGTACAGGGATTTCAGGAATGTGTAACTGTCGGCGACATAGACAGACTCATATCCGTCCAGCTGAATCCCTGTGTCCTGACGTGGAATGCTGGCCAGTGATGTGTCAAGGTCGATTATGATGTCCCTGTCTACACCATTGAAAAGAGGATCCGTGCTGGTAAGCAAACGGATGTTGACAAGTGACGGATATTCCGCATTGCGGCGTATCAGGCAATCACCGTTCAAACTCCCGTTTATGAGTCCTCCGAACTGGTACTGGCATCCGCTGATGTTTTTCCACTCTGTCCACTCTCCATATTCCTCCATAGTGTCCTTGAAGCGCAAGGGGGCTATTATAAGCTCGCTGCTACACGTCCTGCGAAGGTTGCCTTCCTCGTCATACATCATATACAAGAGGGCGTGTCGTCCTTTGTCAAGGGTTCTGGAGATTTGAGTCTCCCCGGTGTATGGTGTCAGCTTGAGCAGGTTTTCCCAATAGCTCTCCTCGATAGGCAGGATATCGAGATACAATTTGTATCCCTCCGGCACTGACATTGACACGGTGATGGTCTCCGTTTCCTCTTCAGTGAAATAATATCCGAATGTCTGCATTGGATTTTCTGACGACGTTGTTACGATGGGGGAGGGTGGCTCTCCAATCCATACTTTACGTCTGTGCTGGTGGACGGCGACATCACCCTCGTATTGGAATGTCACCAGATCGAGTTTCATATCGTACCCCCGGCCATTTCGTTTAGTGACCCGGGACGCGTCGGCATATTCCTCTGTCTTGAAGTATGTGTAGCTGTCTGCTATATAGTCATTGCTGAATTCCGGAATTTTCTGCGACGTAACCTCCACTTTGCCGGTGGCGGGATCGTAATGGATTGTGATTGTCCCTATGCCGTTGGGAGATGTGGTGATCATTTCCCAGCCGTTATGTAGATCGAATGGCTTGGGGGTGTACTCTATGTAGTCGCCATAGTAATTCCATGTGTTCCCCTCGTCATACCAGTAAGCGTAGTCAACATCGGGCAGCATCTCCCCCTCTTCGGAATAGACTGTCGGCGGTGTCGCTTCGGGGTTGTTGTTCGCTTCGGTAAGAGCCGCGTTGACAAATTCTGTGGTGCGTGAGGGGAAGCGGAGCAGCAGCAGATTGTCGTCGGGGGCGATGTTGTAGACATGTCGCTCGGGATATCTTCCACCGATACGGTTCACACCTTTGGCCAGACGCATCAGGTCGTAGAAGCTGAATCCCTCCCCCCAGAATTCGATGCGGCGTTGCCGCCAGATTTCGTCGCGCAACTGAGAGGGAGTGATGCCGGCGGAGAGGGTGTATGCCGGGTCTCGGTGTTCATTGACAAACGCCAGCAGATAGCTGCGGGCCATATCCGTGTTGCCGTTCATCGCCAAAGCCTCCGCCACGATGTAATACATCTCCTCCACGCGCATTAGTGGATAATCGACGGGCCTCCCTGTCGCGGTCCAGCTGTCAAGGTCGCGTTCGGCACCGAATTTCACACTAACATACGGCATACTGACCGCTGTGTACTGATGTTCGGCGAGAGCGGACGACTGGGAGTTCTCATCGAGGAAAAGCCCGCGGCGCACATCGGTTGCAGGTATCTGGTTGAACAGCGACATGTTTATCCTTCGTGGTGACACGCCGCTGTATCCGGCACAGAACGGACTCATGAAGGACTGGAAGTTGACCAGGCCCACCGTCTCGTTGTCGGTGTAGCGGAGACCCCACATCCAGGAGTCATCGTTGAGATTGGTGAAGCCCCCGGGATGTATCTCGGAAATCATATAGGGACGTCCGTCAAATTCAGCTATGGCCTTCCGGGCATCAGCCTCAGCCTCGGGATAGCGGTGCATTATCAGGTTGGCGCGGGCACGCAGGCCGTAGGCCGCCGCGATGCTCACCATCATCTTCGGCGCGTCGGGCGAAATGGTCTCGGCCTCGGTGGAGTTCCCGCCAAGAAGTTCGATGGCGCGGTCAAGGTCGGCCAGGATGAATGCGTAGGTGTCTCGTCCCCGCCGCGTCAGCCATCATACCAATGGCAGGTGTGCCGAAGTCACTGTGCAATACCGTACTGTCGATCAGGCTCATCGTCTCTTTCAGCCATGACGGCAAAGACGCGTTGTATTTGTCAATCCATACCTGCGACTCCTCCACCTCCTCTATGATATTGGAGCCTCCGACATAAATGTTGTCGGCGTCAGGGGCGTAGACATAATTGCCGTTTAGTACGCCGAGAAACTGGCCACGCTCGTTATAGAGGTCTCCGGAGGTGAATAACACCTCATAGAGGTCGTCGGAGTTGAACAGTTTGTCGGTAAGGAAATAAGAGCTGGTCTCCTCCGCGCCTTTGACAACAGTGACTGAGGTTGGAGTCCCCACGCTGACCATCACGTTTAGGGGGAATTCTTTTATGATATTGAACTCGCTGTCATATAGCTTGAATTCATACCCTTTGTTTGTGACATTCCAGCTCACAAACCGGCCGTCGCCATTGTCATTCAGGCCCTCCGGAGTGGCCTGTACTGTCACCGGAGCCCCTATGTTCAATGGCGGGGCACCGTCTGCCGTCGGTGGCAGCATGAAATTGGCCGTTGTCAAGGCGAGCAGTCCTGACAACAACTTCCTTTTTAGTTTCATTGGTGAATGCGATTGATTGGTTATTAATTATTGGTGTCCGGTAAACGATTTTAACGCCTTATTCTTATTGATATTGATAGAGGACAAGCCCCCTTTTGCTTTAAAATAACGGCTGTCCGGTAAAATAAAGTCCTCAATTTAACAATAGAATAGAACATATCTGCACGTGAAACCCAGTTTAAACACGGTATAATGACTATATAAGCCATTTTCATATGATTTTAGTGTTCCTGTACTTTTGCTACATCGGCTGTCTAGTAAAAAAACTCATTCCAAAGTTTTACCGGACAGCAATAGTTATTAATGGATTAATGATTCACAAAAGTAGGAAATTCAAGCCACTTTTACCCCCCCTAATGTTAAAAATAATTAACACAACAAGACCGTGTCAGTTGTTTCCTGACACGGTCTTGTTTTATTCCTGATAGCCCGGTTTGCAGGCTTCGACTGGTGGTTTATTCCTCTTCGAGGGTGAAATCCTCGTTGAAGTCTTCATCGAGTTCCACATCGTCGAGTTCCTCGGCGTCGTCGGCGTATTTCTCCTCGTCGGCATCGTCGGCACTCTTCCCGGCGGTGGCTTTGGGCTTTATCCCGGACTTCTTGCTGCCGGTGTTGGCGGAAGAGTTCAGGGCTTCCATGATTTTCTGTTCGATTTCATCTGCCAGTTCGGGATTGTCGTCAATCACGGCCTTGGCAGCGTCACGTCCCTGGGCCAGTTTGGAACCGTTGTAGCTGAACCAGGAGCCGCTCTTGTTGATGATTTCATATTCCACGCCGAGGTCTATTATCTCGCTTGCGCGTGAGATGCCCTGACCGAACATGATGTCAAACTCGCAGCGTTTGAAGGGGGGCGCGACCTTGTTCTTGACAATCTTGACGCGGGCATGCTTTCCGAGGACATTCTCCCCATCCTTGACCGATGTCCCGGGGCGGATGTCGACACGGACAGACGCATAGAATTTTAGGGCGTTTCCGCCAGTGGTGGTCTCGGAGGGACCGAACATGGTTCCGCCGATTTTCTCGCGAAGCTGGTTGATGAAGATGCAGACGGTGTTGGTGCGGGCGATTGTTCCGGTCAGCTTTCGCATGGCCTGGGACATCAGGCGCGCCTGCAGGCCTACGTTGCGGTCACCCATGTCACCCTCGATTTCACTCTTGGGGGTAAGCGCGGCTACAGAGTCGACAACAAGGATGTCGATTGCTGACGAGCGGATGAGCTGTTCGGCAATCTCCAGGGCCTGTTCCCCGTTGTCGGGCTGCGAAATCAGAAGGTTGCTGGTGTCCACACCGAGTTTCTCGGCATAGAAACGGTCGAAGGCATGCTCTGCGTCAATCATCGCGGCGATTCCTCCTGCCTTCTGAGCCTCAGCCATGGCATGGAGGGCGAGTGTGGTCTTACCGGAAGATTCCGGGCCGAAAATCTCGATGATACGCCCTCTCGGATAGCCGCCCACTCCGAGCGCGAAGTTGAGTCCGATTGAGCCGGAGGGGATGACCTCGACTTTCTCCACAGCCTCGTCGCCAAGCTTCATTATGGCTCCCTTGCCGTAATCCTTCTCGATATGGTTCAAGGCCGCTGTCAGGGCATTGAGCTTGGCCTGTTTGGGGTCAATCTCCTTGCCACCCTTCTTTATGGCGGCCTTCTTGGGTTTGGTGTTCTTTTCCATTTATGTAGTTGTTTTGATTTTCTTAGCGGAGGGGATGGGGAATGAAAGGACTCAGTTCCTTATCCAGACGCAAAGTTAGCAAACAGCCGGGCAAACAGATTGCCCACGCAAGTTAAATTTTGCTCCACGTCGTTGTGAGGCAACGCGATGGGTGATTACAAAGTTAGCTAAAATGAGCCGTAACTGCAAGCGGGAAAAAGCCTCCCGGCATCTTTTTTTCCCAGGGATGAAATTTTTTTGAAATTATATTATGGGTTATGAACCATTTAAGGCGGTCGGTGTTTTAATAGTACATAGCAAAATTACTTTTTCCATTGCAAGAAATGTGATAATGATTGGTTTATTATTTAACGAGGAGTTACCGTGATGGTAAGCCTCGTTTTTTTATGCCCGGTAGCGACTTGATATTATCACTTCGCTACTCATCACTGCGTAACCCCCGATGTTGATTTTCTGTGTTTGCATTCTGTCCCCTCTTTGTTTTCCCTTTGTCTTCTTGCTTTTGAATTAATTCGTTATCTTTGCCATCTCAAGAAATAGGATTTACGAAGGTGATTCCAAAGGCTATCAGCTTGTGGCGGCAATATTGATATGCAAATGATATGCAAATCAATCGAATGCCTTCGATTGCATGATTAAAAAAATATCTTGCTCCAATGTATAAAAAGCTTCTTCTCGTTTTATTATTTCCGTTCATCCTTTCCGCTTGTGGTAGCGATGAGCCTTTGGACCTGTTTCACCTGACATTAGGAACAGAGGCGGATGCCGATATCGTGATGGCGACTCATTCCGCTGATATTACGATAAATGGCTATCCACGATGGATAGAGGTCGGTATCGTGGGGGATTTTGATTCTTACAGTATCTCTGACGATGTCCCGGATTGGTTTGTCATATCTAAAGCGGAGATGATTACCACACAACACCAATTCAGAATTGATATTACCGGATTGGATGGTGTTGATTCCCGGAGTGGTAAAATATGCTTTACTGTTTTCAAAGGCACCCAGTCGCAATCTGGAGAGATTAGGATTGTTCAGAATCCTTGTACTCTGGAAGACTTGAAGAGAACAGAAAGACGGGCTATGAAGAGGTATCTCTCAAAGTTTGACGTTGTGGATGCGCTTCCGCCCATCGATGATATTCAAGTCGGCTCAGTTGCTTCATTCTATAAATTGAATTCCGAGGGGACTGTCTATATGCAGGTAGTCAGAATGGGAACAGCTCCCGCCGCCATCAACGGGGAGAAAATCTATTTTCGCTTTATGCGCTATAATCTTCTGTCATACCTGGAGAATGGTGTCCTGCCCAATGGCGAGGGTAATGGCAATGACCTGACGCAAGACGCGACGTTCTTTGAACTTGGCTCTGAAGATCTTGCCACCACCCAATGGGGAACCGCCATTCAGATGCCGATGCTTTTAGGACTCCCTGTCGATAGTGAGGTCAATCTGGTTGTGGCATCGGAAGCGGGGATGACCGCCGAAATCAGTAGTGTTATCCCATACCTCTATAATATACGCTATTTCAAGGATATGAATTAAATTTCTGTAATCACGATTCACCGGTGGAATTGTTTGTGATTCACCTATGACAATTTCACTGTCGTGATGCAAGCGAGCTTCGGAGTCAACCGTCAGGCGGGTTTCGAGGCTCGTTTTTTGTCCGGTACATCGTTATCCGGAAAAGACAACCAGGGCATCCGGAATTTCCGGATGCCCTGGTTCTATCGGGACTATGCCTTATAAGGCTGTAATCTCAGGGGGATTATTACTTCACTGCGGGGTTGGCCACGCGACGCTTGTTGGTCAGGTAAGCAACCGGGGTGGCGATGAAGATGGTGGCGAGGGTTCCGACAATAACGCCGAAGAGCATTGCGAAGATGAAGGAACGGATGGAGTCACCACCGAGGATGAAGATGCAGAGGAGCACCAGGAAGGTCGACGCGGAGGTCATCACTGTACGGCCGAGGGTCGAGTTGAGCGACTTGTTGACCAGTGTGCCGAAGTCCTGCTTGGGATAGAGGCCGATGTTCTCACGCATACGGTCGAACACAACCACGGTATCGTTGATCTGGTAACCGATCATTGTCAGGATGGCGGCGATGAAGCTTTGGTCGATTTCCATAGCGAAGGGGAACACACCCCAGAAGAGGGAGTAGAAACCGATGATGGCGAATGCTGTGAAGGCTACCGCAGCGAGCGCGCCAAGAGAGAAGGCGATGTTGCGGAAACGCAGGAGGATGTAAAGGAACATCGCAACCAGCGACAGTATCACAGCCACATAAGCCTTGTTACGCATGTCGTTTGCGACAGTCGGGCCGACGGTCTGGGAGGAGAGGATACCCTGGGTCTCGTCAGTGGTCGAGAAATCCTCGAGGGTCATGCCGTTGGGAAGAAGTCCCTCTGCCATGAAGGTATCGTAGAGTTTCTTTGTGATTTCCTCCTCGATAGCGGAAGCATCCTCGTCAGACTTGATCTTGTAGTTGGTCGAGACACGAACCTGGTTGGAGTTCTCGATGGTGATCACGGAAACCGCTGCGGTCTCGCCGTTGGCGTTGAACACCGGGGTGAGGGTGGCCTGCAGCTTGTCTGTCTGAACCGGCTTCTCGAACTTCACGACGTAGTTACGTCCGCCGGAGAAGTCGATACCCTGGTTGAGACCTTTGGTGAACAGCGAGATCACGACTGCCAGGGCGAAGATACCTACCACGAGAGTAGCCACCTTGCGTGCGCCGAGGAAGTTGAAGTTGGTATCGCGGAACATGTTGCGCGACAGCGGGGTGTCGAATGTCAGCTTGCTGAATGCCTTGGTCTTGGCGCAGAGGATGAAGATGATGCGGGTCAGGTAGACTGCGGTGAAGAACGAGCAGATGATACCGATGATCAGGGTGGTGGCGAAGCCCTTGATAGGACCTGTACCGAAGAAGAGGAGGATGACACCGGTGATTATCGAGGTCAGGTTGGAGTCGAAGATGGCGGAGAAGGCGTTGGAATAACCGTCGGCGATGGCGGTGCGCACATTCTTGCCTGCACGAAGTTCCTCCTTGGCGCGCTCGAAGATAAGCACGTTGGCGTCAACCGCCATACCGAGGGCGAGCACGATACCGGCGATACCCGAGAGGGTCAGCACGGCCTGGAAGGAGGCGAGGATTCCGAAGGTGAAGAAGAGGTTGCAGATAAGTCCGAAGTTGGCGATGAGACCGGGAATCAGACCGTAAACAACACACATGAAAATCATCAGCAGCACGATGGCCAGAACGAATGACCAGATACCGCTCTCGATGGCCTGCTGGCCGAGTGACGGACCGATTACCATATCGGAGATGATGTCGACCTTGGCGGTCATCTTACCCGACTTGAGGACGTTGGCGAGGTCCTGGGCTTCCTCCACGGTGAAGTCGCCGGTAATCTGTGAACGGCCACCTTCGATGGCGGTGCGGATGTTGGGGTAGGAGTAAACCTGCTCGTCAAGCACGATGGCGATGGGGTGGCCGATGTTGGCCTGGGTCAGACGGCCCCATTCGCGGGCACCTTCCGAGTTCATTGTCATCGACACGACGTTGCCCTGAAGCTGGTCGTAGTCGCTGGATGCGTTGATAACGCAAGAACCGTCGAGCGCAGCCTTGCCGTTGTTGGTCTTGAGGGCGATGAGCTGGTAGGTGTCGAGCTCACGCTGTTTCCCGGTGACAGTGTCCTGATACTGCACGGGGGTGGGCTTCACGCTCCAGCGGAGTTTGAGGTTGGAGGGGAGGAACTGCTGTGCGACGGGTGAATTCAGGATTGAGTCGACAGCCTCTTTCTGCTTGGCGGAAACGATTGCCAGCACGGGGGACTCGCCGCTGCCGACAGAAAGGAAGTTCTGGCGGAGCGAGGGCTTACCCTGGGCGGTCAGCGCGTTGTCGAGCTGGGCGACAGCGCCTGCGATCTGGCCTGCGCCGTAGCACTCGTAGAATTCGAGGTTGGCGGAACGCTGGAGAAGCTCACGCACACGCTGGTGTTCCTTCACACCAGGGAGTTCGAGAAGAATCTGGCCGTCGTTGTCCTGGAGAACCTGAATGTTGGGGGAGACAACGCCGTATGCGTCGATACGGTTGCGCAACACGTTGGTGGCGGAGTTGTTGACGCGGTCTTTCACCTCAGCCTTGAGGGTCTGGGCCACGGAGTTGTCGCTCTGGCCGGGCTTGATTATCGAGTTGAAGACAACCGAGAAGTCGGCGCCGGAATTGGCTTTGCGGTATTGCTGGACGAAGGTGCCGACATAATCTGAGGCGTGGTTGCCCTTGATAATCGAGTCGGTGGCAGCCAGCGCGCGGTCAAACGCGGGGTCTGCGTCAGAGTTCTTCATCGAGCGGAGCATGTCGGGCATTGAAACCTGGAGGATGACGTTCATACCTCCCTTGAGGTCAAGACCGAGGCCTACGCCCCATTTCTGTACTTCGTTGTAGTTGTAGCCCAACCAGACGGGGGTTTTGCTGATTGAGTCGATGTAGGCCTTGTAAGCCTTGTTGTACTGCTCGGAATTCTTGCCTTGTTGTCCGGCCTGGAGAAGCGCGTACTGCTCGGCCTTGGCTTCCTGCTTGCTGCTTACAAGGGAGAAAGAGAGGTAGAACAGGCACACGAGCACCAAGAAAATCGCGATAACACCGGCAATGATGCTTCCGAGGGTTCCTTTGCTTTGCATGTGTTAGATAAAAATTGTTATGAAGTTATTGTTAATTTTCGTCTAAATGATTGGCTGTCAGCCTTATGGGCTAACGTGCAAAAGGGCGTGGACACCCGTTGGGGCATAAACGCCTAATTTTCAGCCTGCAAATATACGAATAATCGTTGGTTAAAACAAGCGATTTCGCGGATTCAGCATAAAAAAGCGCCACAGACGTGACGCTTTATGCTTGACGGTCAAGAAATAGTGAGATGGAAATCGGCGATGAAGTCGGCCGCGTGGGGGTTGTTCTCGACGATGTGGCGCAGCAGTTCCCGGTCACTCCAGGCTGCGGGTGAATCGGGATCGTCGTTGACCTCCACGGTCATCTCTATGAAATCATTCGACAGTGTGGCTCTCAGGTAGGCCAGCAGGTTCGGAAGCTCCTGGAGCATAAAATCCACCTGTGGCTGGTTGGCCACGAGCATCCTCAGTTCGGGGGAGTCGGGCGACTTCCGTTCCGGTCGGGATGCCCGCATGGTGTTGCAAAGCACATGGGCCTTCTTGTGCAGCTCCATATATGCCTCCCATGCGTCGGCGAGAGACTTGTCAGTGAACGGGTTGCGCTTCTGTTTTACTGCGGCCTGAGCCTTGACCTCCTCGGCTTGCGGGGCATCAGTGAAGGCATCGCGCAGCGACACATGGGATTTCCCTCTCGTGGTATTCCCCTGGGCCGGGCGGCGGCTTGCCGGGGCTGGTGCCGGGGCCGGTGCGCTCATTGTGACACGCGGAGCGGCCGGGGCGGATGGAGACGCGTTTGCGGCAACCGGGGCAGGCGGCGCGGGTGCGGGGACCGCTGCAGGTGAAGGGGCTGCCGTGGTGGGGGGGACTTGGATGGGTTTTATGGTTTGCCCCTCTCCGCGCTCCGCGTCAGAGACGGGGGAGGGGCTTTGTAGTTGGCACAGTTTGATGAGCAGCAGCTCTATCAGGAAGGTCTTTGAAGAAGCTGTCCGGTATTCCATGTCAGCGTCGTTACACAGACTCATGGCCGCGTAGAAGAATTGCGGCGGCAGCTGTGCACCCAACGCCGTCAGTGCCTGGCGCGTCTCATCGTCAGTGTCGAGAAGCCCGATGGTCTGGGGCTCGCGGGCCACCATCAGGTCACGCAGGAATCCGGCCAGTCCGCCGAGGAAGAAGTAGGAGTCGAATCCTCGGTCGCGTATCTCCTTATATATTAGGAGGGCGGCCGGGACATTGCCGTCGCGGAACGCCTCGACAAGCCGGGTGTAATACCGTTCGTCGAGTATGTTGAGGTTGTCGATCGCCGACTGGTAGGTGATTGTCCCTCTCGATGAGGCGGCGACCTGGTCGAATATCGAAAGGGCGTCGCGCATCGCCCCGTCAGCCTTGCGGGCGATGACCCCGAGGGCCGGACGTTCGGCGGTCATCCCCTCGCTTTTGGCCACATATTCGAGATGGTCGATGATGTCCGAGATGGTGATACGCTTGAAGTCGTAAATCTGGCATCTCGACAGGATTGTGGGGATGATTTTGTGTTTCTCGGTCGTGGCGAGGATGAAAATCGCGTGGGCGGGTGGTTCCTCAAGGGTCTTGAGGAACGCGTTGAACGCCTGCTGGGAGAGCATATGGACCTCATCGACGATGAACACCCTGTAACGGCCGTCGACCGGCGGAATCTGCACCTGGTCGGTCAGGTTTCTGATGTCGTCGACCGAGTTGTTCGATGCGGCGTCAAGCTCGATGATGTTGAGCGAACGGTTTTCGTTGAATGCCTTGCAGGATGGGCATTCGTTGCAGGGGTCACCCTCCGCCGTCGGGTTGGCGCAATTTATGGTTTTCGCGAAAATGCGGGCGCAGGTGGTCTTGCCGACCCCTCGCGAGCCGCAGAAGAGGTAGGCGTGGGCCAGACGGTTGGTCTGTATGGCGTTGCGCAAGGTCGCAGTCAGGGCTTTCTGCCCGACCACCGACGAGAATGTCGACGGGCGGTATTTGCGGGCCGAGACGATGTAGTTTTCTTCCATGCCCCAAAGTTAACAAAAAAAGCGCGGAACCCGAAGGTCTCCGCGCGTTAAAATTGCATATGTGTCAGAGGATGTCTCTTGCAGTCCCTTGTTTAGAATGCCAATATGGGACGGGCGTGGGCTTCCTCGTCAAACCATCCGGCCATGCCTTCGATGAGGGTGTTGCCGTTCATGCCGATGTTGAAGATGACGCGTGACTCCTCGTCGTAACGGCTTGAGGTGGCGATAGATATGTAATTGGTGCCGTCGGGGATGGTCATCTCATCCTTGTCTGCCTCGGGGACGAGGGAGAACACCTCCATGAACTTGTCGAAAGGCACGTCGTTGGCACACTGCTTGCTCAGGTAGTAAGTGAAGTCATAACCCAACTCGGTGTTCTCGGCGAGGAATGCCGCAACCTCGCCGCTGCAGAAGTTGGCGATGCAGTCCCACATCTGGCCGACGGAGGGGATGAACCATCCGCTGGTGTTGGCCGGAGCCTCGACGGGGTATGTCTTGGTGCCGTAGTAGAACATCGGCAGGTCCTCCTTGTAATATTGCTCATCGTTGTTGGCCAGAAGGGTGGTGGTCTCCTCGCGGCCGTTGAGGTTGGAATAGCAGCTCTTGGCCAGTTTGCTAACCTTGATGCAGTCGGTCTTGGCGTATTGTCCGGCATACCATACGGTCTCGGGATATGAGGCGAAATTGGATTTGCCGGGATCCTGGATATTCTTGCAGGCAATCACATATCCGTGGGTGAATCCGGCTTCCTTGTCTGCGTCGGCTATGCGGTCAGGGTTGGTGCTGAACACGATTCCGACCACAGTCTTCCCCTCAATGGGCGCGGGTTTGGTCGCGCTCCAGACTGCGTTGCAGCCGTTGGGGTCGATGCTGACAAGGCCTCCGTCGCTCCAGGTGCCGTCGCTGTAAAAATAGTCTCCCACTTTCGGCTCAGCCGGTTGCGGGTCGGGAGTGTCTACCCGATCGAACTCCATATAGTCCAGGTCGGTAAGGTTGAATGTCTGTGTCTCCCCGCTCTTGTAGTGGAGAATCATACGGTTGGGTTTCTCATCCTGCGCCGAAGCTGTGAAGAACGGAGTGGCGATGAACGATATGATGGCAGCGAGTAAAAGTTTTCTCATTTCTTGATGAATTTAGCTGAGTGAAGGTTTGTTCTTACGATATAGACTCCTGAGGGGAGAGCCGAGATGTCGACAGCCTCGCCCCGGTAATCCTTGATGGCGGAGGCCAGGCGGCCTGTGGTGGTGTAGATTTCCAGGGAGGTGTTTTCCCCTTCCAGCCCAATGACCGAAAGGGTCTGGCCGGAAACGTCGAGCAGGATATTCCCCTGGCGATTGTCGGCGGTAGGCCCTGCTACGGATGACTGGGTGTAGACGCCGTCATGGTCGAACACCATCCTTTTCAGCGATGTGAATGGAAACTGGGTGTCTGTGTCGGTCGTGACGGTCAGGCCATCAGAGCCGAACGTGATGCGGCTGACATCGGCGAGCTTGACGATGTTGTTCTCGTCATTGCCGTCCACGAACACCAGCTGCGGGTCGCCACCCATGGCCTTTATGGCTGTCAGGAAAAACAGAGCCACAGGCAGCAGTCTTGATTGATGGTTCATGACAAATTAGCTGTTTATTATGATTAGTGAAACGGAAGTAATGTGCCGTCAAAATTAGGTTTTTGTGATGACAAATGCAAGCAAAGCGGGCTTAAATTGAGCTTTTGTTTGAAAAATAACGATTTTTGGGCAAAAAATGCCATAATCCACCCCGCTGGGGGTGGTCGCCTGTGTGTGGAAAACAATCAGGGATGCCGGCTGACGGCATCCCTGATCTGGATTATACTGTGGCTATATTAAATGTCCTCTTTTGAATCAGAAGATTCGGCCCGAGATTGTGAACTTGAGGACGGGGTAAACCGTGAAGTGGTCCATCACCTTCTGGAAAGTGTCGTCGCTATCTTCCATGAACTTGGTGTCTACCTTTGTTTTGTTGATTTCATCCCAGACATAAGGCTTGCCCTGGATCTGCACACCGAGTTCCCACATGAAATTGATGCGTCCGACGGGGCAGGGACGGCCGGTGCCGATACCGATGTAAGGACGGAAGGCATTTACGCGCAACGCGCCTCTTACATTTCCGTTCGGGTCGAGGGGAAGCCTGTAGTCACCGATTTCCACCGATGCCGCGCTATACATGTCGGGAGTGAAATCGTCGACCTTGCCGGTGATTTTGACCATGTCGCGGCCGCCGAAATATCCGCCGACTGCTATGAAGAGGGGGAAGCGGTTGCCAAGGGGGTAGACATTGAAAATAAGAGAGCCCTGCACGCGCTTGAGGGAGCCGTCGAGACGGATGTCGCGCTCAATCGAGCCGGGAACGCCGGGTTGCGCGTTGTTGGTGTCGATGGTCACTTCCGAGTCGACGTGGAAATTGATGCCGGGCATCACAGAGATTCCCAGGCGGGCCTGGACGAAGGGGGTGATGGGGGTGGCTGCTTCCACTCCGATACCGGTGGTCCCGACATTGAGGTTGACGCCCAGATGGTTGGCGATGCCGAGCATGTCTTTGACTTGGGCGTTTGTGTTGTTGGCCGCGAACAAGGATGTGAGCGCGACGCAGGCTGCGAGTAAAAATTTCTTCATTTTAAGGTTTGAATGATAATGAATGGGGTTATGATTGGGAATCATGTCAATACTGCTGCAAAATTAGGTAAAAATTCCAAAATAACGGTTAAATTGCACATAAAAAACTCCGTTACGGCCATTTTTCCTATGGTCACAACGGAGCCGGATGTTATCGGAGGTGAAAGCTTACTCCTCGGTTTTCTTTGATTTGAATCCTCCGAGCAGGTTGAATTTTAGTTCTGTTCCGTCGTCAAGGCCGATTTTATATCCCGACGCTTTCTTTTCTATTGATGTCACGAAATTCTGCGGGAAATTCTTGCCGATGTAATTGCGTATCGCCTTCAGCAGAAGCTTTTGGGGAACCTCTTTGGCCTTGCAGTCCACCGAGGTCCATTTCCCGGAGTTGCTGAACTCGATTTTGCTCCCGTTCACCAGCTTGACGTCATAGTCGGTTTTCTTAAGCAAATGCTTGTCGACTTTTATCATACTGATTTTAGCTTTCGGAAAATATTCATCGAGAAATTCACGGGCGGCGAGGGGGAGGTCTTCGCGGTCGAGGGTGTATTTGTCGAACGCCTGTGTGCTGAAGGCTGTGTCGGCTATAAGCAGCAGGAAAAGAAGGATTTTTTTCAATTTCATGACTGGTAGGTTTGTTTTGTGTCGTGGTGGGTTGTCTGCCGCCTTTTGTGAGGGTGGTATATGAGATAACGTGGAAATCACCATGGCAGGAGGCTTCCGGCGCTACCTACAGGCGCGTTGAGAAATATTGTCGAAAATAATCGCGGAAATGTTTGGTTATCAGCCGAAAAAGTTGTAATTTTGCAACGCTTTTAGGAGCGTCGCGCACTGTCGTGCCCCGTAACTGCCTGATGGTTAGGGGTGTGGAGTGTGCGCAAGGTGCGTAGTCGCGCCTTCTCCACGAAGCAATGTGACGCTGAAATTACAACAACGAAGAATAAACAAAAGTTAAAAACCGACTAAAAAACTAAGATGCCTACTATTCAGCAATTAGTAAGAAAAGGACGCGAGACTCTGGTAGACAAGAGCAAGTCGCCCGCGCTGGACTCCTGTCCCCAGCGTCGCGGTGTCTGCGTGCGCGTTTACACCACCACCCCCAAAAAGCCTAACTCGGCTATGCGAAAGGTTGCCCGTGTGCGCCTCACCAACGGCAAGGAGGTCAACTCCTACATCCCCGGCGAAGGCCACAACCTCCAGGAGCACTCGATCGTGCTCGTTCGCGGCGGTCGTGTGAAGGACCTCCCCGGTGTGCGCTACCACATCGTCCGCGGTACCCTCGATACCTCCGGTGTCAAGGATCGTACCCAGCGTCGCTCCAAATACGGAGCCAAGCGTCCCAAGGCAGGTGCTGCCAAGAAGTAATCGGTCCTTTCCAAAAGGGCGGCGTATGAAAAATGACGCTTCCCGCCAGGAAAACCGGTGAAGTCACTGAAAGCACCGCGAGAAATCAACCCAAAGTTTTTCAAACCTGTTTTTGATTCCTCGAGCTGACAACGGTTGAGTAAGCCCCCAGGCAGAGGCCCCGGAGCTGAAGAAGACACCAGCCACGAAAAAGCAAAAACAATTCGCTTACTTAAACAAATGAGAAAAGCAAAGCCTAAGAAACGCGTCGTACTGCCCGATCCCGTCTTCCATGACGTGAAGGTATCGAAATTCGTCAACCACCTGATGTACGACGGAAAGAAGAACACCGCCTACACCATCTTCTACTCGGCCCTCGAGACCGTCAAGTCGAAGATGCAGAACGAGGAGAAGACCGCTCTCGAAATCTGGAAGAAAGCCCTCGAGAACGTGACTCCCCAGGTCGAGGTGAAGAGCCGCCGCGTCGGCGGCGCGACCTTCCAGGTCCCCACCGAAATCCGTCCCGACCGCAAGGAATCCATATCAATGAAAAACCTTATCAATTACGCCCGCAAGCGCGGCGGCAAGACTATGAGCGACAAGCTCGCCGCCGAGATCATGGACGCTTTCAACGACCAGGGCGGTGCCTTCAAGCGCAAGGAAGACATGCACAAGATGGCCGAGGCAAACCGCGCCTTCGCCCACTTCCGCTTCTGATTCCGCGCTGCCGGATTCGCCGCTATCCCTCTCATTCTCCCAATCTCTCATTGATCTTAAGATTCCATTAAAACCAAAATGGCTAAAATAGACGAACATCTCAGATTTACGCGCAACCTCGGCATCATGGCCCACATCGATGCCGGTAAAACCACCACCTCGGAGCGCATCCTCTTCTACACCGGCCTCACCCACAAAATCGGCGAGGTTCATGACGGAGCCGCTACCATGGACTGGATGGAACAGGAGCAGGAGCGCGGAATCACCATCACCTCCGCCGCAACCACCACTTTCTGGAAATACGCCGGAGACAAATACAAAATCAACCTCATTGACACCCCGGGGCACGTCGACTTCACCGTCGAGGTAGAACGTTCACTCCGTGTGCTTGACGGTGCCGTGGCCACTTTCTGTGCCGTCGGCGGTGTTGAGCCCCAGTCCGAGACCGTATGGCGTCAGGCTGACAAGTACAACGTTCCCCGTATCGGTTACGTCAACAAGATGGACCGCTCGGGTGCCAACTTCTTCGAAGTAGTCCGCCAGGTCAAGGATGTGCTGGGCGCAAACCCCTGTCCCATCCAGATTCCTATCGGTGCCGAAGAGACCTTCAAGGGACTCGTTGACCTCGTTACAATGAAAGCCATCTACTGGCATGACGAGACAATGGGTGCCGAATACACCGAGGAGGAAATCCCCGCCAACCTCCAGGCCGAGGCCGAGGAGTGGCGCGACAAGATGCTGGAGAAAATCGCCGAATGCGACGACGCCCTCATGGAGAAGTATTTCGACGACCCCTCCACCATCACCGAGGATGAAATCCGCCGCGCTATCCGCACCGCCACCCTCAAGATGGAAATCGTGCCGATGATCTGCGGTTCCTCCTTCAAGAACAAGGGTGTGCAGCCACTGCTCAACGCCGTCTGCGCTTACCTTCCCTCACCCGTCGATGCCGGCGCTGTTGAAGGTACCGCCCCCGGCGACCCCGACAAGATCGAAACCCGCGAGCCCTCTCCCGAGGCTCCTATGTGCGCCCTGGCGTTCAAGATCGCCACTGACCCCTATGTGGGCCGTCTGACCTTCTTCCGCGTCTACTCGGGTGATGTCGTTGCCGGATCTTATGTCCTCAACGCACGTTCCGACAAGAAAGAGCGCGTTTCGCGTCTGTTCCAGATGCACTCCAACAAGCAGAACCCGATGGAGAAAATCGGCTGCGGCGATATCGGCGCAGGCGTAGGTTTCAAGGATATCCGCACCGGTGACACCCTCTGCGACGAGAACCACCCCATCGTGCTCGAAGCTATGGAGTTCCCCGATCCCGTGATCGGTATCGCCGTGGAGCCCAAGACCCAGAAAGACCTCGACAAGCTCGGCGTCGGCCTTCAGAAGCTCGCCGAGGAGGACCCCACCTTCCGTGTGGAGACCAACGAGGAGACCGGCCAGACCGTCATCTCAGGTATGGGCGAGCTTCACCTCGACATCATCATCGACCGTCTCAAGCGCGAGTTCAAGGTAGAATGTAACCAGGGCCGTCCCCAGGTTACCTACAAGGAAGCCATCACCAAGCCCGTCGAGCTTCGCGAAGTGTTCAAGAAGCAGACCGGTGGTCGCGGTAAGTTCGCCGACATCATCGTCCGCGTCGAGCCTGTTGACGAAGGCTTCGAAGGCAACCTGCAGTTTGTCGATGAGGTCAAGGGTGGTAACATCCCCAAGGAGTTCATCCCCGCTATCCAGAAGGGCTTCACCAACGCGATGAAGAACGGTGTGCTCGCCGGCTATCCCGTCGAGAAGCTGAAAGTGACCGTCATCGACGGTTCTTTCCACCCCGTCGACTCCGACCAGCTCTCATTCGAGCTTTGCGCCATCCAGGCCTTCAAGAAGGCTTCCGAGAAGGCCGGTCCCGTCCTGATGGAGCCTATCATGAAGATTGAAGTCGTTACTCCCGAGGAATCCATGGGTGACGTCATCTCCGACCTCAACAAGCGCCGCGGCCAGGTTGAGGGTATGGAGACCTCCCGCTCGGGTGCCCGCGTTGTGAAGGCCCAGGCTCCTCTGGCCGAGATGTTCGGCTATGTGACCGCCCTGCGTACCATCACCTCCGGACGTGCGACCTCCACAATGACCTTCAGCCACTACGCCGAGGTTTCCTCGTCGATCGCCAAGCAGGTGCTCACCGAGTGCCAGGGCCGCGTCGACCTGGTGAAATAATCCACCGGCAACGGCATAACCCCAACCGAGAACAAGGGCGGGGAAGGCAGCAAATGATTCTTGACTTCCCCGCCCTCTCAAACCTTCCCTCTGGGAGGCCATATAACAAAACCCAATCAAAAAACTCAGCAATGAGCCAGAAAATCAGAATCAAACTCAAATCTTACGACCACAACCTGGTTGACAAGTCGGCCGAAAAGATCGTAAAGACCGTAAAGGCCACCGGCGCCGTGATCTCGGGCCCCATACCCCTGCCCACCCACAAGCGCATCTTCACCGTCAACCGCTCCACATTCGTCAACAAGAAGAGCCGCGAGCAGTTCCAGCTCTCCTCTTTCAAGCGTCTGATCGACATCTACAACTCGACCGCAAAGACCGTTGACGCTCTGATGAAGCTCGAGCTTCCCTCAGGTGTGGAAGTGGAAATCAAGGTCTGATGACTTCGTGGATTTGAACCCAGAAAGAAAACTATCTCAACAAACAGAAAACTGAAATGCCAGGATTATTAGGAAAGAAAATCGGAATGACATCCGTTTTCAGTGCCGACGGAAAGAACCTTCCGTGCACTGTTATCGAAGTAGGTCCTTGTGTGGTTTGCCAGGTGAAAACCGTTGAGACCGATGGCTACGATGCCCTCCAGCTCGGATTCGAGGAACAGAAGGAGAAGCACTGCACCCAGCCCGAACTCGGTCACTTCAAGAAAGCCGGCGTGACCCCCAAGCGCCACTTGGCCGAGTTCAAGGGTTTCAACGGCGAGTACAAACTCGGCGATACCATTACTGTTGACCTCTTCACCGAGGATGATTTTGTCGACATCGTCGGCACCTCCAAAGGTAAGGGTTTCCAGGGCGTTGTAAAGCGCCACGGTTTCGGCGGTGTCGGCCAGGCTACCCACGGCCAGCACAACCGTCTGCGTGCCCCCGGTTCGGTGGGTGCCTGCTCCTACCCCGCGAAGGTGTTCAAGGGAATGCGCATGGCCGGCCAGACCGGTAACGAGCGCGTGACCGTTCAAAACCTCAAGGTGGTCAAAATCATCCCCGAACACAACGTGATGATGATCAAGGGCTCGATTCCCGGAAGTAAAGGTTCAATCGTAATGATAGAGAAATAGTCAATGGAACTCGCAATCTACAACATAAAAGGTGAGGACACCGGCCGCAAGGCCCTCCTCAACGACGAGGTGTTCGCCATCGACGTTAACGAACACGCCATCTACCTCGACGTGAAGCAGTTCCTGGCAAACCAGCGCCAGGGTACCCACAAGTCCAAAGAGCGCAGCGAAGTTTCCGGTTCGACCCGCAAGCTCCACAAGCAGAAGGGCGGCGGCGGCAGCCGTATCGGTGACATCAACTCGCCCGTGCTCGTCGGCGGTGGCCGTGTATTCGGTCCCCGTCCCCGCGACTACCGCTTCAAGCTCAACAAGAAACTCAAGAATCTCGCCCGCCGCTCAGCCCTGTCGCTGAAGGCCAAGGAAGGCCAGATCACCATCGTGGAGGACTTCACCCTTGAAGCCCCCAAGACCAAGGGATTCCTCGCAATCGAGAAAGGCCTCAAGGTTGACGACAAGAGAGTGCTCTTCGTGACCTCCGCTGTCGACGCCAATGTGGCTCTCTCGGCCCGCAACATCCCCGAAACCCGTGTGATGCGTGCCGCCGACCTCAACACCTACGCCGTGATGAACAACAAGGCTATGGTGATCACCGAGAGCGGACTTGAGATCGTTAACAAACTCTAACCTTCAGGAGGAACATAAAAATGGAAATTTCAATCAAGCCCATTGTGACCGAATCAGCCACCCGGCTGACCGACAAGCTCAACTGCTACACTTTCCGTGTGTCCCCCGACGCCAACAAGTTCCAGATCAAGGACCTCGTTGAGAAACTCTACGGCGTGAAGGTTGCGGCAGTCAACACCCAGGTTGTCCGTGGCAAGAACAAGGCCCGCTACACCAAGAGCGGCCTCCTGCGCGGAAAGACCGACGAATGGAAGAAGGCCTACATCACCCTTGAGGAAGGCCAGACCATCGATTTCTACAGCAACATCTAAAACGTCCCTTCGGGCCGGAGGCCGGACCCCAGGGTCCTGGCCCCCGCCGATGAAGGCCGACAAGTGGTGAACGGCCCCTGGCCGCCTCAGTCATACTTCGGCCCCACCGGATACCCGATCAGACACTCATCTACTAACAGAAAATGGCAGTAAGAAAATTCAAGCCCACCACACCTGGGCAGAGACACAAAGTTATTGGCGTGTTCAAAGGAGCGATCACTGCTACCACGCCAGAAAAATCTCTTACAGTCGGTAAAAAAAGCACCGGCGGCCGTAACGCCGAAGGCCACCTGACCAATCGCTACCTGGGCGGTGGACACAAACGCAAATACCGTATCATTGACTTTAAGAGAAACAAAGACGGTGTGCCCGCAGTCGTAAAGAGCATCGAGTACGATCCCAACCGTTCGGCCCGTATCGCCCTGCTCTACTACGTCGACGGTGCAAAAGCCTACATCATCGCACCCAATGGCTTAGAAGTTGGACAGACGGTAGTCTCCGGAGCTGACGCCGCCCCCGAAGTGGGCAACGCACTCCCCCTGAGCAAGATTCCCGTCGGTACTGTAATCCACAACATCGAGCTTCGTCCCGGTCAGGGAGCCTTCATGGCCCGTTCAGCCGGCACTTTCGCACAGCTCGTTTCCCGCGAGGGTGACTATGTGATTGTGAAGCTTCCTTCGGGTGAGACCCGCAAGATCCTGGCCGCCTGCAAGGCGACCATCGGCGTTGTCGGCAACTCCGAGCACTCCCTGGAGCGTTCCGGTAAGGCCGGCCGCAGCCGCTGGCTGGGTCGTCGTCCCCGCAACCGTGGTGTTGTCATGAACCCTGTCGATCACCCGATGGGTGGTGGTGAGGGCCGCGCTTCCGGTGGACATCCCCGTTCGCGCAAGGGCCTCTACTCCAAGGGTCTCAAGACACGCGCTCCGAAGAAGCTCTCTTCGAAGTACATCATCGAAAGACGGAAAAAGTAATCCCGTAGCTAACTTCTAACCAGATCTCAAAAGAATGAGTCGTTCACTTAAAAAAGGCCCCTTCATCAGCGTCAAGCTCGAAAAGAAGGTTAACGCAATGGAAGCTTCCGGCAAGAAGTCGGTCATCAAGACCTGGAGCCGCGCTTCGATGATTGCCCCCGAGTTCGTCGGCCACACCTTCGCCGTCCACAACGGCAACAAGTTCATCCCGGTCTATGTGACCGAGAACATGGTAGGCCACAAGCTCGGTGAGTTCGCCCCCACCCGCAACTTCCGCGGCCACGGCGGCAACAAGAAGAAGTAAGCCAAGGGCCCTTCAACCACCTTCAATTCACTAACAGCTGACCTGTCATCCGACAAGAGGCTCAAGTAAAAATTCCCCCTAAAAAAACGAACATCAAATAAAATGGGTGTAAGAAAAAGAAACTCCGCTCAGGCAAGAAAGGACGCCCAGAAGGAAGTTGCCTTCGCCAAGCTGACCAACGTCCCCTCGTCGCCCCGCAAGATGCGCCTGGTGGCTGACCTGGTCCGCGGCAAGGAAGTCTTCCGTGCCCTCGGTATCCTCAAGTTCTCCAACAAGGAGGCTGCCGCTCGTCTCGAGAAGCTCCTCCGCTCGGCAATCGCCAACTGGGAGGCCAAAAACGACCGCAAGGCTGAAAGCGGCGAACTCTATATTTCCACAATCTTCGTTAACCCGGCTCCCATGCTGAAGCGTCTGCGCACAGCTCCCCAGGGCCGCGGCTACCGTATCCGCAAACGTGCCAACCACGTCACTCTGGTGGTTGACACAATCGACAAAGACGTAACCATCAAGGACAAAGACTAACCTATGGGACAGAAAGTAAATCCAATCAGCAACCGCCTCGGCGTGATCCGTGGCTGGGACTCCAACTGGTTCGGCGGCAAAAAGTACGGCGACACCCTTCTGGAAGACTCTAAGCTCCGTAAGTATCTCAACGTCCGTCTGGCCAAGTCGAGCGTTTCACGCATTGTCATCGAGCGCACCCTCAAGCTCATCACCATCACCGTCTGCACCTCCCGTCCCGGTCTGATCATCGGCAAGGGTGGCTCAGAGGTTGACAAGCTGAAGGAAGAGCTCAAGAAGATAACCGACAAGGATGTTCAGATCAATATCTTCGAGGTAAAGCGCCCCGAACTCGACGCTCAGATCGTGGCTTCCACAATCGCCCGTCAGATCGAAGGCAAAATCGCCTACCGCCGCGCTGTCAAGATGGCTATCGCAGCCACCATGCGTTCCGGCGCCGAAGGCATCAAGGTACAGGTTTCGGGCCGTCTGAACGGCGCCGAAATGGCCCGCTCTGAAATGTTCAAGGAAGGCCGCACCCCGCTCCACACCCTCCGTGCCGACATCGACTACGCTCTGGTCGAGGCACACACCAAGGTCGGTGTGATCGGTGTGAAGGTTTGGATCTGCCGTGGTGAGGTTTACGGCAAGCGCGATCTCGCCCCCAACTTCGCCACCACCGGCAAGGAAGGCCGTCCCCAGGGCGGCGACCGTGGCAATCAGCGCCGCGGCGGCTTCCGCAAACCCCGCAACGCCTCCTCCAACAACGGCCGTTAATCTCTCACCTGACAACCCGGCGACTCTCCCGAGGAGTGCCCGCAGGGCCGGCCGCCCCCTTCCTCAAAGGCCGGAATCCCGCTGACATACCATAAAGCGCCGCGTGGCGGACGGATCGTCAAGCCTCCGCCACGGGCGCCCAAGGAGGGAGACCACCAACTAACATCTACCAAAAATGTTACAACCGAAAAAAACTAAATTTCGCAGAGTACAGAAAGGTCGCGCCAAGGGTAACGCCCAGCGTGGCAATCAGCTCGCTTTCGGTTCGTTCGGAATCAAGACCCTCGAGGCCAAATGGATCACCGGACGCCAGATCGAGGCAGCTCGTATCGCTGTGACACGTTATATGCAGCGCCAGGGACAGCTCTGGATCCGCATCTTCCCCGACAAGCCCATCACCAAGAAGCCTCTTGACGTACGTATGGGTAAAGGTAAAGGTAACCCCGAAGGGTTCGTGGCTTCCGTCACCCCCGGCCGCATGATCATCGAGATCGACGGCGTTCCCTTCGACGTGGCCAAGGAAGCCCTCCGCCTCGGTGCCCAGAAGCTTCCCGTGACAACCAAGTTTGTCGTAAGCCGCGATTACGATCCCACCCTCACCCTCTAATCATCCCTAAGTCAAACTACCCAAAGCCCGAAAAAGAAAGCTATGAAGAAAGAAGAAATCAAAGAGCTCTCTACGGCCGATCTTCGCGAGCGTCTGGCACAGATGGAGAAGGATTACCTTCAGATGAAGGCCAACCACGCCGTCTCCCCCCTCGACAGCCCCGCGAAAATCACTGCTGACCGCAAGATGATTGCACGAGTGAAGACCGAGCTTCGCGCCCGCGAGCTCGCCGGAAAATAATCCCCCAAATTAACCGTAATTACCCTTACCTTTTATTCAACCTGTTATGGAAGAAAAAAGAAACCTGCGCAAAGAGCGCATCGGCATCGTGTCGAGCAACAAGGGCGACAAGTCGATCACCGTTACGGTGAAATGGAAGGAGAAGCACCCCATCTACGGCAAGTTCGTCAACAAGACCAAGAAGTTCCACGCCCATGACGAGAACAACGAGTGCAGCGTAGGCGACAAAGTGCGCCTCATGGAGACTCGTCCTCTGTCTAAGACCAAGCGTTGGAGATTAGTTGAAATCATCGAAAAAGTTAAGTAAGCCATGATACAGACCGAATCCCGATTGACCGTTGCCGACAACAGCGGCGCCAAAGAGGCACTGTGTATCCACGTCCTCGGAGGCACCGGCCGTCGTTACGCGTCCGTAGGCGACATCATCGTCGTCTCCGTCAAGAGCGTCATCCCCTCTTCCGACGTAAAGAAGGGTACAGTCTCCAAGGCCGTCGTAGTCCGCACGAAGAAGGAAATCCGCCGTCCCGACGGTTCCTACATCCGTTTCGACGACAACGCCTGCGTGCTGCTTAACAACGCCGGCGAGCTCCGCGGCACCCGTATCTTCGGCCCTGTCGCCCGTGAGCTCCGCGCCACCAATATGAAGATTGTCTCCCTCGCTCCCGAGGTCCTCTAATCACTGTCAAACCAACCGTAAACAAAAAACGACGACACGTCATCCCCATTATGAGCAAAATGCATATTAAAAAGGGCGATACCGTTTACGTTCTCGCAGGCGAGGACCGCGGCAAGCAGGGTCGCGTGCTTTCTGTAGACGCTGCCAAGAACCGCGCCATCGTTGAAGGCGTACACATCGTCTCCAAGAGCACCAAGCCCACCGCGAAGTATCCCCAGGGAGGCATCATAAAGATGGAAGCTCCCATCAATATCTCTAACCTCAGCCTCATCGATCCCAAGAGCGGAAAACCGACCCGTATCGGCATCCGTGTCAACGATAAGGGCGAGAAAGTTCGTTACGCTAAAAAATCCGGAGAGGAAATCAAATAATGAGCACTACACTCCAGAAAAAATACGAAGAGACCATCGCGCCCGCAATGACCAAGGAGTTCAACTACACGACTCCGATGCAGGTGCCCCGTCTGAAGAAGATCGTCATCAACCAGGGCCTCGGCGAAGCCACCCAGGACAAGAAGATCATCGAGACCTCAATCAACGAGCTGACTGCCATCACCGGCCAGAAGGCTGTGCAGACCCTCTCGAAGAAAGACATCTCAAACTTCAAGGTCCGCAAAAAGATGCCCATCGGCGCACGCGTCACCCTGCGTCGCGACAAAATGTATGAGTTCCTCGAAAGACTCGTGCGTGTGGCTCTGCCCCGTATCCGCGACTTCAAGGGTATCGAAGGCAAGCTCGACGGCCGTGGCAACTACACCCTCGGCATCACCGAGCAGATCATCTTCCCTGAAATCAACATCGACAACATCTCGAAGCTCATGGGTATGAACATCACCTTCGTCACCTCGGCCAACACCGACGAGGAAGGTTACGCTCTGCTCAAGCACTTCGGTCTCCCCTTCAAGAAATAAGAGGTCTCCGGAATCATTGATTTCCGGAACCTTCCGATGAAGGATTCCATATCCGAGGAGCGACCCGCCAGACGGCGGTGTCGCTCCTCGATTTTTGTTTAAAAAACCGTAATGTGATGACAAAGAATGTGAAACGGAGGATAGAGGGAGGAAATAAGCATTAATTTTGCAGCCGACGGGATGTCGGATTGCATCGCCACGCTGATTATGCGGGGGAGGGATGCGCCGGTTCTCTCAACTTATAATCATCATCTTACAATTAAAGGGAAAGACTCTATGTGGCGGCCGTTGGTTTTGATTTTGTTTTTGTCGCTTAGTATGGCGGCAAAGGGTGGGCAACCTGCGCGTGCGGTCGTCGCCGATTCGGTGACGCGGCTGTCGCTCCCCTCCGCGTCGGTATTCGATTGCCACGGGCGTTTCGCCGGAATCACACGCTCTGACGGACGTATGCCGTATGTTTCTCCCGCCGAATATCCGGTGACCATCCGCTATATTGGTTACAGGGAGAAGGTGGTGCCGCTGTGTGGCACTGACACAATCTTCATGGCTGAGAATTCGACGGAACTATCTGAGGTGACGGTGGAGTCGCCGGGGAGGAAAGTCCTCCATATGCTTGCTTATGTCAGGGAATACTCGACATTGACGACATATACCGACACGGTGTTTCTTTTCCGCGAGAAGATGGTGGACTACATGCTGCCGCCGAAAGAGAAAGGAAGCTTCACCGGGTGGAACAATCCGAGGGTGCTGACCTCCAGGTCATATTACCGCTTCACGGACGCGAACGGCCTTGACAGCGTCAGCGACCGATGCAACAACCATTTCTCCTGGGCTGACTGGATGGGGATTGCGCCGACTCCGGTGATGCCCTCGCGGTTGCGCGACACGGAGTGGGCCACTGACACGTTGAGGGGGAAGTACAGCCCTTCGGAGACATGGATCAGGAATGGAAGCCGCCTTACCCTTGATGTCGATGTGATGGCAGACCGGGGCGCTAGGAAATGGGTGCCGGGGCTCGCGTCCTTTTTCCGCAAGGATGTTGAGTTCGAGCAGCTGAGGGTAAGGCTTAACTATGACAATATCGCTCGGGACTCGGTGATGCCGGTCGACTTGGGAGGATATTCGTTCAACATAGAATCGGAGGGGAGAGGTCACGGGATGTTCATGTTCAACAAGGTGGACGAACCCTATTCGGTCTCGACCTACGGGGAGGTGTACATGATTGACAAGGAGTATATCACCGTCAAGGAGGCCAGGAAGTGGGAACATCGTAAGAACCTGTCGAAAGAGCTGGCGATACTGGAGCCTGCCGAGGCGCCCGACCTCCAGCCCGGGATAAAGCGGCTGGTGGACAGGGTGAACTCCATCGACCATGACGGCATACGGCTCGACATCGCCCCGGACAGCCGTCTGATCAGGCCATATGTGGAGAAGCTGACTTTCGAGAGGGCTGTCCTTCAACGGGTGAAGGACATGCTCGGCATCAGCTATCTGAGGGGGAAACGTAAGTGGGGACAGCATTGGAAAGGGGTCAGGAAGGAGATTGTCGAGAAGAACAACCGCCGTCTGGCCGAGGATGACCGCTAACGTGGGGGGCGGAGGGAGTTGCCGATTTTCAGTATCAGGCTGTCGGCGCGTGTAGGCCTGAAAACGAAAACACGTTGAAGACGCAGATTCCAGAACAGGGAGACCGCCAGGGCTACCGTCAATCTCGCGATGGTGAACCGCAGATTGCGCGACACTTCATAATAGTCGAGAATCTGGCTTGACAGCATAAGACGGGTCAGCAGCTCTGTGCCGTATGTGTTCAGGAGCAGCGAGCCGATCCATACGAGAATATATTTGACGGCGACGCATGGGGGTGGTGAGCCGCATGCGCGGAATGTCCAGCGGTAGTTCACGCCACAGTTGGTCACGCCTCCACCTATCGCTCCAAGAGCGGCGGCGGTTCCGCTTCCGCACCCCATCCAGGCAAAAGCGGCGAAAGATATGCTGAAATCGACACAGGCTGAAATCCATGACGTGACGGCTGCCTTGAGAATCCAGATGTGCTGCAACAGGTATGTCTTGATTCTATGAGTGGACATGGTTCACGACAAGGCGCTGCAAATTCGTTCATGCCGTATGCGCAGATACAGCAGAACGGCGTTGAAGAGGGTAAGCTCGACGATGAAATACCAGAATGGGTTCCCGGCCAGCACGGTGAGCAGCAGCGTGATGTAACGCCAGTTGAAGGTCAGGAAGTTTTCCCATTTGCAACAGGGGAGGGTTGCCCGGCGGATTTCCTCTGACAGACTCTCTGGCAGTTTGCCGGAGGGATATTCCTGGTGGAGTCTGATAAGCAGACGTTGCATGGCCGGTGTGGCTTTCTCCTGGGAGCGGGTGTAGAGATAGTAGACACCGAGTATGAGTTTTCGGGGCAGCCTGCGCCAGGTGAGGGAGCGGTATTGCCGCAGTATCGTGGCTGAGGAGTCAAGTTCGGACGGGAAATCCTTTTTTACGAAAAGAAGATGGAACTGGCGGAAATAGTCAGCCATGGCTGCCTGACGGCCATGGCATATCCCTGCGGTCACTGCCAGAATCCAAATCAGTGAGGGGATACCGGAGAAGAACGGGACAGTGGCGTTGGTGCGCAGGCATATCGACACATATATGGATATGAACCAGAAATCCCCGGCCATACCGTCAAGGATACGCCCGAGTCGGCTGTATTGCTTAGTCAGCCGTGCCAGCTGCCCGTCTGCGCTGTCAAGCGAGTTGGCTGTCATCAAAAGAGCCATGCCGACAATATTGACCGCCATGCCTGAGGGGAAAAGGCAGATTCCCGCTGCGACACCTATGAAGATTGAGGCGATGGTTACGGCGTTCGGACTGATGTGGAGACGTCGGAACAGCAATGCCCAGGCAAAACCGATGGGACGGTAGAATGCAAGGTCGATATGCTCTTCCGTGTCATATGATTTCAGGGAGGTCTTGTATTCGTTCCGGAATGATTCAAACATATTCTGGCCTGTTAAAATGTCTGGTGAATCAATCTGCTGTCGCAATGGCATTCGCCGTTCACCTCCGCGACGAATTTTTCTGCCTCAAGACGGTCATGGCCGCAATCTACATCGAAAGCTTTGCTGAAAATGAACGGCTTGACCTTGAAGTGGTCGCCGACAGCGAGTATCCGTTGGAAGTCGCTCAATGATTCGGGATAGCAGTCGGTGCAGGCGACGTCGAGCGCGGAACGGGTGAGCCCGTAAAGTCCGGCGGAGACGATGGGAGTTCCGGGGAACGGCTCGCCGCCATAACGGTAGTCTCGTATCTCCGAGGTCGCGTCGTCGAGGTCGGCATACAGTGGGCTTTCATCATCTATAAAATGTGTCAGCCCCATTAGCAATGTGTTGTCGGGCATATTGCTGACAGCTTCTACATAGTCGCGAAACTCCCTTGTCGGGAAGATGGCATCGACTGTCATCGCGATGAATTTCCCACGGGCATCGGCGCAGCCTTCCTGGAGGCTGTAGAAGGAGTTGTCTGAACGGATTGGTTTGATGTTCAAATCCACCGGGGAGCATTCGCTCAGGTCGCGGAGGTAGTTGTTGAGGGATTCCATCCCGATATTCGTCACCACATGAATGCGGGATGCGCCGCATTGGCTGAGAATGTCAATCAGACGTCCGATCATCGGCCGTCCGAGGATGTCAACCATTGGTTTGGGGGCAGGTTCACCTTCCTTGACGAAACGGGAGCCTTGGCCGGCTGCGAGGATTACATATTCCATGAGATTCGTGATTGGTTTATTGTGAGAACAGCGTAAAGCATTGCGCCGATGGTGATAAGCCAGTCGGCGTAAAGTGTGAAGTCAGGAACGATAAGGGAGCATATTCCCCACGAGAGCAATGTGAGCCCGATGCAGCAATTCCCCATGGAGATTGCCCGGATGTCGGCGTCCCGCAAGGGTTTACCCGCCAGAGGCAACAGGCTCGCCGCGAGTAGGGCGATGAACGTGGCGACGCTTCCCGGCAGGAAGTGGCGCGACAGCAGGAAAAGGCATGTGGCTGCAAGAGTCGCCAGCGAGCCCCAGAGATATTCGGCTTTGCAGGATATCTTTCCTCTCAATGGGGTGGCGTGGAGGAACTGGATGATTAGTGTGGTGATTCCTGCCGCCGTGATGGCCCACCTTTTTACCGGCAGGGGTGAGGCCAGCGCGGCTGCCACGCATGATGTGGCAGGTAATGAATAAATGATAAGGTTGAGGAATGCGAGATTCATCGATGTCCGATCCGGGAGGGAAATCCTCGGAATCTCCCGGCCTGGTTTGCATGAACATAAAAAAGGTGTGAGGATTTCAACTCATTCTCTTCTTAAGTTCAGGCTCTCGCATTGCCCACAGCATAGAAGAGATGACAGCCCCCACACCGATGAGTCATATGGCGATACCCTCTCGGGCACAGTCATAGCTAACCGATGCGGGTGCTACATCAACTTTCTTCATGCTGTTGTTACAAATTTGCGAGATTTTACCAGATTCTTTTTGGAATATGTTAAATTCGCTAACTTGCTATCCATTAACATAATGACAACCTACAAAGGTACGTTTATTACATAAGTTTAAGAACCATTTTAAAGAACCATTTAATTTGCCTCCAATGAGCGAACAAATGTTTTTTAATGATATAACTTGTGGCTTCAACTTACGCAAGCCTAATAAGAATAAAGCGACTAATATATATTTGGTCGTTTATATCAATGGAAAACAATATAAAATAAGCACTGGGGTTAAAGTTAATCCTAGACATTGGAACAAAAACAAACAAAATGCCTACATAGGATTTAGATTAACTTCTTTGGATAATGGTAATAACCTTATTGTTAATGAACGTCTAGAAGAGATTAAAAAGAAGTTTCAGCAGTTTAAGGCGCATATATGTAATAACCCCTCCTTACTCAATGATGCGCCTAATATATTGCGTGGATATATTGTGAGGGATAAGAAGATTAACGGCTCTGCCATTAAATTGCTTTTGGATGCGTTCGGTAAACTATATCCCACACCAAACAGCACAGAGAGGGTTAACAGATACAGACTAAATCACTTTATTAACTATGTTAAGGAAAACGGATTTAAAGACACCCCTAATGTTATCCTTACCCAAGTAATGTTAGACAAATATAAATCCCATCTGATTAATCAATCTACTTGCGGCGTTGGTAATATCAATGATAAATGTGAGATAATAGTCAGATTGATTAATCATAAAATAGCCGTAGCAGATGAATATAAGCAATATAACATAACAAGGTTGGAATATGTGAAAGTCAAAGATAAACGAAAGAAAGAAGATACTAAGAAAACAGCCTTAACCGATTCTGAGGTAATGAGGATTAAGGAAGTTAAGTTGTTGCCTAAATTGGATGAATATAGAGATGTATTCGTTATGCTGTTATATTGTGGTATGCGCGTTAGTGACGTTAATAAGGTGTTTAATGCCGATATAAGGCTAGACAATGACGAAGAAGAGGAATATATCATCTTAACTCAGAAAGAGCGTGTAGAGGCCGTAATAACGTTTACAAAGGATATGAAAGATTTGGTTAGAAAGTACCGTAACGGATTCAGATATGTTAACCTCAACGCAAGTTTGGTAACCCAACTAGATAAACATATTAAAGAAGTTGCCAAGTTGGCTAAGTTAAACAGATTGATTGAATGGAGGGAGCAATATGGGGAAAATAACGTAATCTGTAAATCCGCTCCCTTATGTGATATAATAAGTTCCCATTACGCTAGACACACATTTATCACTAATAAGATTCTGCAAGGATGGCAAGCCGATAAATTGTGCTATGCTAGCGGCCATATTGATGATAAGATGATAAAACAGATTTACACCCATCTTACTAGGGAAAATAAAATTAATATAGTAAGAGAGGAAAAAAAGAGGGTTAACTCTGGTATATCTTAAATTATTTGTGTATCTTTGCCAACATAATCATTAATACTAAACATCTATGACGGAAGAACAAGCGATTGCAAAAAGAGCGGTTGGGTCTAAAGCCTCCGTTATATCTAGGTGTAGTAACCTAGATGCCGACAAAGGGCAAAGCAAAGAGCAGATTGTTGCGCGATTTGCAGTTAAGAACGGCACAGAGATAGATTATGCCGCTACCCTTGACAACTTAAAAAAATATATTGCCGACAATGGCATAAAAGAAAAACGTCAACCTAAAAAGAAAGAAGAACCTAAAAAAGAGTTTACTCCTTTTATAGGTGATGTTGCCAACGCAAAGGTTAATGTCGATGATGTAGATGATAAGTTGAACAATCTGCAACTTATTCTAGATTCCGACAAAAGCGAAGATGAGAAGTTAACGGAGATTGCATCCAAGATTGCTGCATATCGTGAGAAGATGGCTATAAACAAAGAAATAGCAGAGTTGAGAGCAGAAAAGGAATCGCACCTTAACGCTATTGAAGAGATTGATACAAGGCTTAGGGAACTAAATGCCATTTAATCTATACCCACGACAAAATAAGAGGGTAGCATATTGATTTATGTTACCCTCTTTACTTACTATGCTGAACTAAATTAGTTAAGTCCGTAGCGTTCCATTATCCGTATTACTTGTATTGCTGAGAACCTACCGCCTTTTGAAGTGGTAAAGCCGTTTTCATTTAGTTTACGCGCTATCTCTGATTTATTGGTTGTTATTTTTAACATCCCCTCTATCGCCAACTTTGCTTTTAAATTATTTTCATTGGTATTCGCTTTCTTTTTAATAGTCGCATAACCCATCTCCCTCCACTCTTTCGTTAAGTAAGCGTTCGGTCTGCCTAACTTAAACCCTTGCGCTTTCTTTGCTTGTAAAGCCGCCTTAGTTCGTGCTGAGATTAACCTAAGTTCGTGTTCGGCTATGGCACTGAACAATGTTGCAGTAAGGAAATTGAAACAAGGGAGGTCTAGGGCTTTAAATTCTACATTGCTATCCATTAGTTTGAGGATAAATGAAGTCTTACGGCTTAACCTATCCAATTTCGCAATAAGCAACGTTGCCCCTTTTTGCTTGCACTCATACAACGCTTTAGTTAATTCTATCCTATCATCGCGTTTGCCACTCTCAACCTCTGTATAGGTGTTAACTAATATATTGTCGGGGTCTGAGGAAATAAATTTGTCTATCATTTCCTTTTGAGAGTTTAACCCAAGTCCGCTTATGCCTTGAACCTTTGTTGATACTCTAGTATATGCTATGTAAAGATTTGCCATATCTAATTAAGTTGTTTGAACAACGCAAAGGTAACTGGTTTTCAGGACTTTACCAAATTTATCCGAACGTTTTTAGTTTGTAATAGGTTACTTTTTACCCCAACCTATATATTGACTTTACTTAAACCATCCTTTTAGGTAGTTCCTTGATATTTATTTATATCCTCCTAAATGGATGACTAAAATAAGTTAAATAAAAAATTAATCTATGAGTAATTTAAACAACATCTCAGAAAATGAAATTAAACGAAGAGAGGCCATTAGAGAGGCTATGAGAGCCTATTATATGACCGAACGAGGAATTTGTCACAGAAAGAAATTAAGTCGATTACAGAGCCTTAAAATGACTAAATTAAATAACCTATATAAAAAGTTGATTGATGATGAAAAAGAGAATATTGGAGAATAATATTGATAGACTAGAAATAGCCTATAAATTAGATGAGGATGTAATTAAAACCATCCTAGACAAATCTAATGCTGATGGTGTTGTGCATTATGATGACTTCCTACTGATTAGAACCAAAACATTTAATGAATTTGAGTTTAATTACGATATTGTGTGTGACACATTACCTAATGAAAAGGGGGAGGTACATAAATTCGTATGGGGTAAGTTGCAATGGGGGTCACATAGAAAACGCCACATATATATCAATGTATCTAACCGAACATTTTACAACAATACATTATCTTTTATTTATTTTATCGCTGACACCATCGGTTTGAGTTTTTATAAGATAACTAAATTGGATTTGGCAATAGATTGCAATGTTAATCTAGTTAAGAAATTCTATAAGATGCTGAGAGATGAAAATTACACACCTATTATCTTTCATAAAGAGTTTCCTAATATGAATGAAAAAATACCTCATTTGCTTAATATGGGTAACGGAACTAGATTAAGACCATATATGAATAAATCTTTTGATATAAGAAAAGTGTCTAACTTCAAAAGTCTATCTTTACATTGTTACAATAAACTAGATGAAGTTAAAGAGAATAATTACGAAAAACAATATATCCTAGATAAAGTCAATATAAAACCAATGTATAGAATGGAGATAAGAAGTAAATCTATTGAATTGGATTATACATTAGGTAAAATGGGATTATCTCATTATGATTTGTATATGCAATTATTGAATGATGTTATATTGATTGAATTTTATTACCGATTAATGGATAGGATAATTAGAATTAAGAAAAATGATAATATAATTCCTTTGTTAACTCTATTGATTAATATGTAATTTTTAGGTTAAAAATAGAAATCAAATAAATTAATGTTACTAACCTATCAATGAATATATTATCTCTGCAAATAGCCTATTATCTGAAATATTATTATATAGCGGATAATCGGCTATTTCTTTATCCAAAGCCGACCTATTTTGTTATTTCCTTAAATTTTTTGGCGGGAATTTTTGGCAAACCCTTTTTGCCATAAGTAGCATTTTTAAGTACCTTTATACGGTTGGGTTACTTACATTGATTGTCTATACTACCCTTGCTTATATTGTGCATTAGGATGGAATTAAATAACGTCTCTGAGACTTCTATTGATTGGTTTAGATTAATTTTTAGGTTAAATTTTAGTTGCAGGAATTTCGGGACTAACAGATTATTTGCTAATTTTGCGCCGATGGATAGCGCATTTAAGAACCACTTTTAATAACCAATTTATTAACTAGGTCTGATTATTAGTAGGTTAACTAAATTTGCGAGATTTGAACTTAGAAGAAAATATCAATAACACCCTTGGCGATTTCTCGCCGGTCACGAAAATGATATGGAGGCTGACTCTTCAGTCTCATTATCGGCGGCAAAGTTAAGGATTATTTTCGTAATGCGCAAAATATCGTCGGCATGGCCCGGATTTGTATGAAATAAAGGTGAGAAATGTTGTTTTAAGAAAGTTTAACATTGCGACGGGCCTAATTCTGGGTGAAATAAGGGCTTTTTGCTATGCGGTTTCGGAAAAAATCACGAACTTTGCACCTGATTTTTAGGCCGATGCCGCCTGCTTCCCCTCCTGGGAATTCTTGCAATGGAATCAGGATTAAGGGTGAGCGTCGCGCAAAAGCTTGAAAATTAGCGACTTTTATGTCACTTGCGGTTCTGAGGTACTTCTCGCCTCCCTCTCCGGGGAGCTGTTGCGGGAAGCAGTGAGGAATCGGAAGTTTTTTCGTTGAGTATCAGTAAACCATAATATTAACCGTTAACTTCAGGACATGGCAAAAGAATCAATGAAAGCCCGCGAAGTGAAGCGCGCGAAGCTCGTCGCCAAGTATGCCGCCAAGAAGGCCGCCCTCAAGGCTGCCGGTGACTATGAGGCTCTCCAGCTTCTCCCGAAGAACGCGTCAAGCGTGCGCCTCCACAACCGTTGCTCCATCACCGGCCGTCCCAAAGGCTACATCCGTCAGTTCGGCATCTCGCGTATCCAGTTCCGCGAAATGGCGTCTGCAGGCCTTATCCCCGGTGTGAAGAAGGCAAGCTGGTAAGCTCCGCGGACACCCCTGACATCGCGCGAGGGGAGCGCCAGGCGCCCGCCTCCGTCAGAAAAGCCCTGCCCGGCCTACGTGCAGGAGATCATCCGGGTAAGCCCAGTTTCTGCGGGACCCCCCGGAAAGCAATCCCGGCCGCCCGTCGCAGGGCCGCGAAAATGATCCCGAGAGGGAGTTTCCTCAAGAGTCCGCAAGGAGGAAGAGGAGCAGTTTCCGCGCTTTAAACCAGTCCGGCGGTATCGCAACGATACCACGGCGCAAAAATCAAATTTTAAATACTGACGGGCCAGCCCGTCGAGTTTAAAACAACAAACAACAATGACAGATCCAATAGCAGATTATCTGACAAGATTGAGGAATGCCATCAAGGCCCAGCACCGTGTGGTCGAGATTCCGGCCTCCAACCTCAAGAAGGAGATCACCAAGATTCTCTTCGAGCAGGGCTACATCCTCAACTACAAGTTCATTGAAGGTGAGACCCCTTCGGGCACAATCAAAGTCGCCCTCAAGTATGACCCCGTAGACCGCGTGAACGCCATCAAGGGCCTCAAGCGTGTCAGCCGTCCCGGCCTGCGCCAGTATTGCGGCTACAAGTCGATGCCCCGCGTCCTCAATGGTCTGGGTATCGCCATCCTCTCCACTTCAAAGGGTGTCATGACCAACAAAAAGGCCGCCCAGGAGAAGATCGGCGGCGAAGTTCTCTGTTACGTTTATTAATCGAAAGGAGGAAACAATATGTCTCGTATAGGTAAAGCCCCCATCGAAATCCCCGCAGGCGTAACCGTTGAAATCGCCAAAGACAACGTCGTTACCGTCAAAGGTCCCAAAGGAACCCTCGTACAGGCCGTCAACCCCGAGTTTGAGATCAAGCTCGAAGACGGTCACCTCCATATCAACCGTCCCTCCGACGACCGCGAGCACCGCGCTCAGCACGGACTTTTCCGCTCGCTTCTCCACAACATGGTGGTAGGTGTGTCAACCGGCTACCGCAAGGAGATGGAGCTCGTCGGCGTAGGTTACCGCGCCTCGGCCACAGGCCAGGTGCTTGAGCTCTCCCTGGGTTACTCCCACGCCATCTTCATCAAGCTTCCCCCAGAGATCAAGGTCGAGGCCAAGTCGGAGCGTAACAAGAACCCCCTGATCATCCTCGAGAGCGACGACAAGCAGCTCCTCGGTCAGGTGTGCGCCAAAATCCGCTCCCTACGCAAGCCCGAGCCCTACAAGGGTAAAGGTATCAAGTTTGTTGGCGAGGTTATCCGTCGCAAGAGCGGAAAGACCGCCGGTGCCAAGTAAACATAAGTTGAACCTACATCGACTGTAAAGAAAAATGATCTCCAAGCAGCAAAGAAGAAATAAAATCAAGGCGCGCATCCGTGGCCGCATCTCCGGCACCGCCGCGCGTCCCCGTATGACCGTTTTCCGTTCAAACAAGCAGATTTACGTCCAGCTTGTTGACGACCTCAAGGGTCAGACCCTCGCCAGCGCTTCCTCCAAGGGACTCGCCGGGGGCACCAAGACCGAAATCGCCGCCCAGGTCGGGAAGGCCATCGCAGAGAAGGCTATCGCCGCAGGCTATACCGAAGTGGTGTTCGACCGCAACGGTTACCTTTTCCACGGCAGAGTTAAATCATTGGCTGACGCAGCTCGCGAAGGCGGACTTAAATTCTAAACGACAATGGTAAACAAGAACAACCGAGTTAAGACAACCAACGACATAGAACTCAAGGACCGTCTGGTAGCCATCAACCGCGTCACCAAGGTGACCAAGGGTGGACGTACCTTCACCTTCGCCGCCATCGTAGTGGTCGGCAACGAAGACGGTATCATCGGCTGGGGCCTCGGAAAGGCCAATGAAGTCCAGGCTGCCATCGCCAAGGGCGTTGAGTCTGCCAAGAAGAACCTCATCCGCGTGCCGGTGCACAAGGGTACAATCCCCCACGAGCAGGTGGCCCGCTTCGGCGGCTCACAGGTGCTGCTCAAGCCTGCCAGCCACGGTACCGGTGTGAAAGCCGGTGGCGCCATGCGTGCCGTCCTCGAGAGCGTCGGCATCACCGACGTGCTTGCCAAGTCCAAGGGCTCATCCAACCCCCACAACCTGGTGAAGGCCACCATCGCCGCCCTCGGCGAGATGCGTTCCCCCGCCCAGGTGGCCCAGAACCGCGGCATCTCCGTCAACCAGGTATTCAACGGCTAACCCCAGGAAAGCTACAACAATGGCACAGATTAAAATCAAGCAGATAAAGAGCCGTATCGGCGCTCCCGCAGTGCAGAAGCGCACCCTCGACGCCCTCGGCCTCAAGAAAATGAATCACGTTGTGGTGAAAGAAGACACCCCCTCCGTGATGGGTATGGTAAATCGTGTTCGTCATTTGGTAGAAGTGACCAACGCTTAATCAATATCATTAGCATTCAGCAACTATGGATTTAAGTAACTTAAAGCCCGCCGTGGGCTCCACGACCCGCAGCACCCGTATCGGTCGCGGTCCCGGCTCTGGCAAGGGTGGAACTTCTACCCGTGGACACAAGGGAGCGAAGTCTCGTTCCGGCTACAAACGCAAGATCGGTTTCGAAGGTGGTCAGATGCCTCTTCAGCGCCGTCTGCCCAAATTCGGTTTCAAGAACATCAGCCGCGTGGAATACAAGGCCATCAACCTCTCTGTCCTGGATGCCCTCGCGGCCGCCAAGAACTTGGAGAAGATCGGTCTCGACGAGCTCCGCGCAGCCGGTTTCATCAACCGCAAGCAGCTGGTGAAGATCCTCGCCAACGGCGCTGTCTCACGCGCCCTCAAGGTTGAGGCTCACGCTTACTCGGCAGCCGCCGAGAAGGCTATCACCGAAGCCGGAGGCTCGATCTCCAAAGTGAAGTAAACACTCTCTTCCACACCGCTATAAAGCACCCCATTAAATGAAATTCGTTCAAACCCTTAAAAACATCTGGACTATCCAGGAGCTGCGTCAGCGACTCACCATCACGGTGCTGCTGGTGCTGGTTTACCGTCTGGGGTGTTATGTTGTCCTGCCGGGCATCAACCCCGCCGACCTTGAAGCCCTCACCAACTTCACCAACAAGACAGGTCTGATGCAGCTGCTCGACATGTTCTCAGGAGGTGCCTTCTCACAGGCCTCGATTTTCGCCCTCGGTATCATGCCCTACATCACGGCTTCAATCGTGATACAGCTTGCCGGTATGGTGCTGCCTTCTTTCCAGAAGATGCAGCGCGAAGGAGAGAGCGGCCGTCAGAAGCTCAACCAGTACACCCGTTACCTGACAGTGCTGATTCTCCTGGTGCAGGGCCCCGCCTACCTTTACAACCTGAAGGCTCAGATTGTGAACGCCGGCGGCTCCAGCGACATGGGAGTCTGGATGGTGATGTTCCTGACGGTGATCCTCGCCGCAGGCTCGATGTTCATCATGTGGCTTGGCGAGCGTATCACTGACCGCGGTATCGGCAACGGTATCTCGTTCATCATCCTCGTGGGTATCATCGCCCGCCTGCCGATGTCGCTCGTTTACGAGTTCACCAGCCGTCTGCCCGGGTCTACAGGCTCCGAAGGCGGTCTGATTATGTTCATCGTCGAGATCGTGCTGCTCTTCGCAGTCACAGTTGGCGCAGTGCTGCTTGTCCAGGGAACCCGCAAGGTGCCTGTGCAGTATGCCAAGCGCATCGTCGGCAACCGCCAGGTCGGTGGTGTGCGTCAGTACATCCCCCTGAAGGTCAACGCCGCCGGTGTGATGCCCATCATCTTCGCCCAGGCTATCATGTTCATCCCCCTGACTCTGTCGGGATTCGGTGCGCATGAAGGTGCCACAGGCTTCTTCGCTACCTTCGCCGACATCAACGGCTTCTGGTACAACTTCGTTTATTTCATCCTGATTGTTGCCTTCACTTACTTCTACACCGCCATCACCGTGCGTCCCACCCAGATGGCCGAGGATATGAAGCGCAACAACGGATTCATCCCCGGAGTCAAGCCCGGCAAGAAGACAGCGGAGTATCTCGATTCGATTATGTCACGCATCACCCTGCCCGGCTCGATTTTCCTCGGCATCGTGGCTATCCTCCCGGCATTCGCCCGTCTGTTCGGCATCAGCCAGAACTTCGCGCAGTTCTTCGGAGGAACCTCCCTGCTGATTATGGTCGGTGTCGTGCTCGACACTCTCCAGCAGATCGAGTCTCACCTGATGATGCACCACTATGACGGCCTGATGAAGGACGGCAAAATCAAGGGCCGCACTACCGGCTCTGCCTACTGATTCAAGCCCCTGATTCCTCAAACACCCGCTGCCGGAGGAGGCGTTGACCGCCTCTCCCGGCAGGGGGTTGAACTCTGAATTACCCCCGACCCTTTTAGAACCAGATGATTTACCTCAAGACTCCCGACGAAATTGAAAAGATGCGACGCGCCTGCGAGCTGACTTCCCTCACCCTGGGTGAGGTCGCCAAGCTGGTGCGTCCCGGAGTTACGACCCATAAGCTCGACACAGCCGCCCGCGAGTTCATCGTCAAGAACGGCGGCCGTCCCGCCTGCCTGGGTTACGGCGGTTTCCCCGCCACCCTCTGCATTGAAGTAAACGAGACGGTGGTCCACGGGTTCCCTTCTTCCTATACCCTGCGTGAGGGTGACATTGTCGGCGTTGACCTGGTCGTCGAGCTTGACGGCTACAACGGCGATATGTGTTACACCTTCCCGGTGGGAGATGTTGCCCCTGAGGTGATGGAATTGTTGAAGACAACCAAGGAGTCGCTCTATGTGGGCATAGAGGCGTGTCGTGAAGGTCATCGCCTGGGTGACATCTCCAATGCCATCCAGACCTATTGCGAGAAACGTGGTTATTCTGTGGTACGCGAGATGTGTGGCCACGGTATCGGCCGCAAGATGCATGAAGACCCGGAGGTGCCCAATTTTGGACGCCGGGGTACTGGGCCGCTCATCAAGAACGGCCTGTGCATCGCCATCGAGCCGATGATTAACCTCGGAAGCCGTAACATCGTCATCGAGGATGACGGCTGGACATGCCGCACACGCGACCGCAAGCCTTCGGCCCATTATGAGCATACCGTGGCGGTCAACGCCGGGAAGACTGAGATTCTGACCTCTTTCGACCCTGTGCGCGACGCCCTCGGCGACAGGTTTGTCTGAATAAATTTCCATCCGGTTCACCAAACAGAGAATCAAAGACAGAAACCCCGACTGAAAACTCATGTCAAAGCAATCTGCAATAGAACAAGACGGCGTGATACTCGAAGCCCTTTCCAACGCGATGTTCCGCGTGGAGCTTGAGAACGGCCATGAAATCACCGCCCATATCTCGGGCAAGATGCGCATGCACTATATCAAGATCCTGCCTGGAGACAAAGTGAGGGTCGAGATGTCGCCTTATGACCTCTCGAAGGGTCGAATCGCGTTCCGCTACAAGTAAGCTAAACCGAACCATCAAATAATTCCAAAAAGAATTCACAAATGAAAGTTAGAGCTTCCATCAAGAAGCGTTCCGCTGACGACAAGATCGTCCGTCGCAAGGGCCGCCTCTATGTGATCAACAAGAAAAATCCCAAAAACAAACAGCGCCAGGGATAACATGCGTTAATCCGGGAAAACCGGCGGCGGTTTGTCAGGATATTGCCGGGAAATCTCTCCCCCGAGTCAGGCAATGAAACCGCGTGAAAGGTTTCCGAATCCCGCTGATTTTTGTTATTTTCGCGTTAAAATTTCAAGACTCAACCAAAGCATTTATGGCAGTAAGAATCGTGGGAGTTGACCTCCCCCAGAACAAACGGGGCGAAATCGCCCTTACCTACATCTTCGGCATCGGCCGTTCGGCCGCTAAGACCATCCTGGAGAAAGCCGGTGTAGACGTGAACATCAAAGTGAAGGACTGGACTGATGCCCAGGCTGCTCAGGTTCGCGAAGTCATTCAGACCAACTACAAGGTAGAGGGTGACCTCCGCAGCGAAATCCAGCTCAACATCAAGCGACTTATGGATATCGGTTGCTACCGTGGCGTGCGCCACCGTAACGGCCTCCCCGTTCGCGGTCAGTCGACCAAGAACAACGCCCGTACCCGCAAGGGACGCAAGAAAACCGTCGCTAACAAGAAGAAAGCCACTAAATAACGAATACCCCAAGAAAGTATCATGGCAAAGAAAACAGTCGCAGCCAAGAAGCGCAACGTCAAGGTTGATGCCGCCGGCCAGCTTCACGTTCATTCCTCATTCAACAATATCATCGTGTGCTTAGCCAACAGCGAGGGACAGGTGATTTCATGGTCCTCCGCAGGCAAGATGGGCTTCCGCGGATCCAAGAAAAACACCCCTTACGCTGCCCAGATGGCTGCCCAGGATTGCGGCAAGGTCGCTTACGACCTCGGCCTGCGCAAGGTGAAGGCTTATGTCAAAGGACCCGGTAACGGCCGTGAGTCGGCCATCCGTACCGTTCATGGTATGGGAATCGAGGTGACCGAGATCATCGACGTCACTCCGCTGCCCCACAACGGTTGCCGTCCTCCCAAGCGTCGTCGCGTATAATCCAGCATTCCACGGCAGAAATCAACAAAGGGCTTTAACCGCGCCGGATGGCGTGAAGCGCTCCATTCCCGATGGTTCGACAGGAGCGCCCGGCCCCCGGCCGCCCATTAACCTACTTTAAAGTTAAAGACACAAATGGCTAGATACATAGGTCCCAAGACCAAAATCGCACGCAAATTTGGCGAACCCATCTTCGGCGAGGACAAGATCCTGAGCCGCCGCAATTTCCCTCCCGGCCAGCACGGTCAGAACCGTCGCCGCAAAACTTCGGAATACGGCATCCAGCTGCGCGAGAAGCAGAAGGCTAAATACACATACGGTGTGCTGGAGCGTCAGTTCCGCAACCTCTTCGAGAAAGCTTCCGGCATGAAGGGTATCACCGGTGAAATCCTTCTCCAGCTCCTCGAAGGCCGTCTGGACAACGTGGTTTACCGTCTGGGCATCGCCAAGACCCGCGCCGCAGCCCGTCAGCTGGTGCTCCACAAGCACATCACTGTCAACGGCGAGGTTGTAAACATCCCCTCTTTCGCCGTAGAGCCCGGTATGGTTATCGGTGTCCGCGAGAAATCCAAGTCTCTCGAAGTCATCGCCGACTGCCTGGCCGGTTTCAACCACAGCAAATACCCCTGGCTCGAATGGGACGAGTCAACCAAGAGCGGCAAACTGCTCCATGTCCCCACCCGTGAGGATATCCCCGAAAACATCAAGGAGCAGCTCATCGTCGAACTCTATTCTAAGTAATCCGTTAAACACCAAAATCCATGGCTATTTTAGCATTCCAAAAACCTGACAAAGTCGTAATGTTGGAAGCCAACAGCTTCTACGGCAAGTTTGAGTTCAAGCCTTTGGAACCCGGCTATGGTATCACTGTGGGTAATGCCCTGCGTCGAGTGCTTCTCTCCTCACTCGAGGGCTATGCCATCTCCGCCATCAAGATTGACGGCGTGAAACACGAGTTCGATACCATCCCCGGCGTCAAGGAGGATGTGACCAATATCATCCTCAATCTCAAGAAGGTAGACCTCAAGCAGGTGACCGAAGATGCCGAGACTGAGAAAGCTTCCATCCACGTGTCGGGTCAGGAGGTGTTCAAAGCCGGTGACATCGGAAAAGCCCTCGCGGGCTTTGAAGTCCTCAATCCCGAGGAGGTCATCTGTCACTTGGATCCCGACGCGAGCTTCAACCTCGAGGTGACCATCAACAAAGGACGCGGCTGGGTGCCCGCAGACGAGAACCAACTCGAAATCACCGACATCCAGACCCTCGCCATAGACTCGATCTATACCCCGATCAAGAACGTAAAGTACGCTGTTGAAAACTTCCGCGTCGACCAAAAGACCGACTACGAGAAACTCATCATAGAAATCACCACCAACGGCTCCATCCTCCCCAAGGATGCCCTCAAGGAGGCCGCCAAGATTCTGATTTATCATCTGATGCTATTCTCAGATGACAAGATCACAATCGAGACCACCGAGACCGACGGTGCTGAGGAATTTGATGAGGACGCTCTCCACATGCGCCAGCTCCTCAAGACGAAGCTGGTCGACATGGACCTCTCGGTCCGCGCTCTCAACTGCCTCAAGAGCGCCGAAGTCGAGACCCTCGGCGAGCTGGTCGTATTCAACAAGACCGACCTGCTGAAATTCCGCAACTTCGGCAAGAAGTCCCTGACGGAACTCGACGAACTGCTGGCCAACCTCGGCCTGTCGTTCGGCATGGATATTTCCAAATACAAACTCGACAAAGAGTAAAAACTGAACAACAACGATGAGACACAATAAAAGCTTCAACCACCTGTCGCGCAAGAAGGCCCATCGCGACGCCCTTCTTGCCAACATGACCATCTCTCTTATCAAGCATAAGAGGATCTTCACCACCCTGGCAAAGGCAAAGGCCCTGCGTATGTACGCCGAGCCCCTGATCAACCGCGCCAAGGAAGACTCCATGGCCAACCGCCGCCTGGTGTTCTCCTATCTCCAGAACAAGGAAGCCGTCACCGAGCTCTTCCGCGAAATCTCCCAGAAGATTGCTGACCGTCCCGGTGGCTACACCCGCATTCTCAAGACCGGCAACCGTCTTGGTGACAACGCCAAGACCTGCTTCATCGAGCTGGTAGACTACAACGAGAACATGCTCAAGGACAAGAAGTCCGAGAAGAAGGGCCGCACCCGTCGTTCCCGCAAGTCCACCTCCCCCGAGACTCCGGCTCCCGAAGCCGCCGCTCCCGCCGAGGAACCCAAAGCCGAATAATCACCACGATTATATTTGATTCAAACAGACGCCCGCCCTTGTTGGCGGGCGTTGTTTTTCTCAATTGGAATGAAAATAATAGAGTCATATGCGTGTGATGTGTCAAGATAGGATGAGGGAGGATAAAAAGGGATTCCTTCAGTTTATTGCTTATTCCCAGGTGATTGGTATTATATTGGTGGTATTAGGACATTCATTGTATGAATATCCTGATGGATGTCATGGCTCTACATTTTTACTCAGTCGATGTATATACAGTTTGCATATGCCCACATTTATGTTTGCCTCTGGTTTCCTAATGATGTATACGGTTTTTAAGGAGGATGGCAATATACTTGGTTTTGGTTCTTTTATGAAGAAAAAAACGAAACGACTTTTGGTACCATTTGTAATTTTGACGGGTCTTACTTTTTTGCCAAGGATTGCGATGAATTCAATGGCAGAAGATAAGATAGAGTTTTCATTGGAAATGTTCTATAAAAGTTTTTTATATGGAGAAATAATGCCAATCCCTTTTTTTTGGTTTTTGCAAGCAAGTTTTTTGTTATTGGTAACATCATTTTTGATGTTGATGGTAGGAAGGAAACTGAAGATTAACAAGAAGATGTCAAGTTTGGTGATTTGTGGGATATATATAGGATTATTCATATGGGATGAAGCCAAAGATGTTGATTTTTTTTCTATTGGCAAAGCAATTAAATTGGGCGTGTATTTTGCTTTAGGAATGATATATGCGTGTTATTTTAAAGATGTCAACAGTTGGTTGCCTCGGTATCGTATGATGATTTTTATGGGATTTCTTGTAATGTGGGCTGTTTTATTTTATATGACAGAATACACAGAATATTTTATCTTTTGTCAATTGTCTGGTGTGGGGATGGTGATTTTATTGTCTCACATTATCTCAGATACGAAAGTCAGAATTTTTGATCATCTTATAGGCGCAACTTATATAATTTTTCTACTGTCGTGGTATGTGAATATGTTAACACAGCCGGTCTTGTCTCATTATGTGAGTATGCCTTGGTGGGGATATACGGTTCTTTCGTGTGTTTTGGGTATTTATGTGCCATATGCGATATATGTGTGGTTGCTAAATCATAAACAATATGTGTATGGTAAATTGATTTCTTACGGGCTTGGATATTGAATTAATTGATGAAATTTATGAATAATAAAGTTGTAATTAATCCCATTGGAGGACTCGCTAACCGAATGAGAGCACTTGCGGGGGGAGTGGCTTTGGCAAATGAAATCGGCGCGGAGTTTGATGTGGTTTGGTGTCGCAACTGGGAAGTAGCAGCTGCGTTTGAAGACGTGTTCGAGCTGCCGGAATGTCTTGTTAACAAGATAAAATATCCCGGGAGATTACGATATGGTTTATGGTATTCCATCCCAAGGAAAAAAAACCTATACTTTTCAGCATTTTCGCTCCAGAGATTTGGAGTCTCATTGTTTGACAGTGCTTCACCGTTGAAAGATATTCTTGCAAATGATAATGATTCCGATGCAACGCTTAAAGGTATTGTTGAAGGAACTCTTCATAACCATAAGAACTGTTTTATACAAGGAGGAACAAATATATACCGATTTTCCTTAGATGAATATCGCAGGATGTTTGTGTTGAAACGAGAATTACATGAGGAGGTGGTAAAAATTAAGATGTCACTTGGCTCATCATCAATAGGCGTGCATATCAGAAGAACAGATAACTATGAGTCTAAAACGCATAGTCCTGACAGCCTCTTTATTGAAGCAATGGAAAGAGAAATCGATAGGGATACAAATATGAGATTCTATCTTGCGACAGATGACGAAGCAGTTAAAGCAACCTTCCGGAGAAGATTCGGTGAGAGATTGATGTCAAGTCCTTATTGCGCCAGACGTGATTCGAAGGAAGGTATAATTCACGCTGCTGAGGAAATGTTTATCCTTGCCGGTACAAATAAAATACTTGGCTCTTATTACAGTTCTTTTTCTGAGGCAGCGGCTATGTTGGGTGGAATACAATTATTTACGGTAAGAAATATTCCATAAGCGCGGAGGCTTGGGCTGCGATGCCTTCGCCGCGGCCTGTAAAGCCGAGATGTTCGGTGGTGGTTGCTTTTACGGAGACGGCCTCGAGGGGGAGTGACAGGTCTGCCGCGATATTCTCTATCATTTGCGGGATGAACGGAAGGAGCTTGGGAGCTTGTGCGATTATGGTGACATCGACATTCGTCGGGGAGAGACCGCGTTGTTCGCGTATGATTTGTGCTGTCTCGCGTAACAGGTGGCGTGAATCCGCGCCTTTGTAGCGTGGGTCAGAGTCCGGGAAATGATAACCGATGTCTCGGAGGGCTGCGGCTCCGAGAAGCGCGTCTGAAAGGGCGTGGAGAGCGACATCGGCATCACTGTGGCCAAGCAAACCGAGATGATAAGGGATTTCGACTCCGCATAGGATTAGTTTGCGGCCTTCTACAAGGCGATGGACATCATAGCCGTTGCCGATTCTGAACATATGGAGTTGTTTCTTTTACCTTGTCGAGGCAAAAATGCCCCGATTGGATGGCAGTTTGTCTTTGTCTGATGGAAAAGGGGGTGGAGAGAGGGGATGGGAAGAGAGATAATAAAAGAGAGAGGGGAGAGGAGTAGTTGATTGTATGGTATTATCGGCGTCCACCAATCAAATCACGAAGACCATCCATGTCGAATGTCAATGTGAAACGGAGGGTCTGGTCAAGAGGAGACGTCTGTGCGGTAGCGAGCATATAGGCCGCGTCGAGACGCACGACGTTTAGAGAGAAACCGGCACCAAAGCCGAAATACTGGCGGTTTCCCTTATACTGGCTTTCGTGGTAGTAGCCGGCGCGCAGGAAAAATTGCTGATTATAGTTGTACTCAGCACCGATGGAGTATGAGATTTCCCTCAACTCCTCCTTCATGCCGCCGGGTGCGTCGCTGAAAGACTTGAATATACCGGTGATAGGGGACATTGTTTCCCAATTGTTGAGGGCCTCGGCATATGCGGCTTCATCGACCTGACCGTCTGAGTCACGGTAGTCGTCTCGGCGCGGACGTGTAGGAACCAGGAGTTTGTTGAGATCAAGGCTCACGGCCAGGTTATGGTAGTCGGCGAGAGGGAACATAAAAGAAGCTCCCAGACGTAGATTTGTCGGCAGGAAAGCAGGTGGTTGCCCTTCGGGTGATACTTTAGTACCAATGTTGGAGATGTCCCAACCCCATGCGAATTGGCATTCACTTTGTCCGACTATTGGATACGTGACAAAATATCCTGATATGTCGGCAGAGAATGCCGATGCTCCGCTGGGTTGTGTCGAGGTGCTGGATGCTCCGAATCCGAGATCGGAATAGATATAGCGGAACACTACACCCATGGAGAATTTCTCAGAAAGCTTTCTTGAGTAACCGATGTCAAACGCGAGCTCATAGGGATTGATGCTTTCTGTGACGCCGCCAAGGCTCTCGGAGTTGACCTCGCCAAGGGAGAAATAACGCAAGGACGCGCTTATCGCCTGGTTGTCATTGCTGCCTAATTTCCAATAGCCTGCAAGATTTGCCAAGAATATGTCGTTGACCAGTTTACGAAGCCAGGGGGTATAACTCAGAGAGACTGCGCCCTGTGAGTATGCGAATGCGTATTTCGATGGATTCCAGAACTGTGAGTTGGCATCCGGATCAGTTGCCGCACCGAGGTCTCCCATTGACGCTCCACGGGCATCGGGAGCGATGCCGAGAGATGTGACACCGGTCTGGACAGGGTTGAACTCGTTCTTTATCTGGTCATCAGCGATTGCTTTTTCGGCACACAGCATAGCGGCCAACACGGCGGCTGCAATTGTGGTCTTGGCCGCTATCGGAGAGGTGAGAATATTGCGGGGCGAAGTCATCATTGTCTGTGTCATTAATAAGCTCCCGGTAATCAGGAGTCCTGAATATATAACTGAAAAGCGGCGGTTTTATTGCCCCTTACGCGTCAAAGCCGGCTGAGTGGAATGAGATGGGTCATTATCTCCTCACGGGACAAGGTCTGGCGCTGGGAAAGGGCGCGTGCCATCTCGGTCACGGCCTCGTTGACTGCCGGATGCATCAGCAGCTGACGGAGGTAACTGAAAGAATTGTCGCAAATCTGTTCGACCTCAGCGGTCTCAAGTCCGCAGGAATCTTCCCCCTCTTTGGCAAGATGTTGCATCATTAATGAACGTACCTCGGCGGACAAATCAGAATGACGGCGACCGATGGAACGGGCAAGCAAGTTGCCTATGACCATAGCTGATGTCAACTGGAAATGTCGAAAGGAGGCTGTCCAGACATTTTTGACTGATAAACCGGGATTGACCGGTGTGAAGAAGTCGGGCGTCAATCTCAGCCCGAAATCCGCCGGTGCTGAGAGGGAAATGGAATCGATGTATTTTTCGGCGTCAAATATGAAGAGAGACAACGCCATTCCGCAGAGCCCGAAGGCCCTGTCGGTGGAGTCGGTGTACTTAAATGAGGCTGAAGCCATTGAAGAATCAGTTGATTACCATGATTTTGGTGACGCAATTGTCACTGCCGGAGTCGCTGGAAGTGCCGTGGGATGCGAACACATAATATACTCCAGTCTTGACACGGTCGCCGTTGGCGTTGCATCCGTCCCAAGTTATCATCCCTCCCTCACTGCGTCCCTGGAAGAACACGTTGCCGGCTGAATCGGCTATTTTGACGAGGGTGTTGTCCATCAGGCCGGTGACAGTAATCCATCCGGAATAGTCAGGGCGCACGGGATTGGGGTATGCGTAGACCTCATCAAGATTCTCGCTGGAGGGAGCGGCTGTTGAGTTGTATTCAACCACTCCGGCAGATGTGGCAAAGAACACGCTTGAGGAATTTGGATCGCATGCCACTGAGTAAACCGTATTGGACGGCAGGATAGAGTTATTGGTGTCGTAATGTTCGATAATCTGGTCACCGTCTTCGCTGACAAGGTAAACTCCCGCAGTTGTGGTTGAAATCCATTTGCGATTGGAGTTGTCCACTGCGATTCCGCTTACCGACAGTGCATCCATAAGATAGTCTGCAAGTCCTGTTCCATCGTTACGCGGTACTTTCAGATGGTTGACCTGAGCAACATCAGAATTGACTTTTGAAGGATCAGTGATTTCAAAGACGCCTTTGTCCGTACCAACCCAAAGACGCCCTTTTCTGTCTTCACAAAGTGTGTTTATATGATAGAAGGACAAGGGCTTATTGTCTTGGTCAATGTATGATGATACTTTAACAAGCGAACTACTGGTTATGGATTTAACCTCTTGGGCAGGGGCAAACAGTAGAGTGTTTGACCAGAAACCTTTTGCGAATACAATTTTATTTGAATGGTTTAGAGGGGTACCCACGGTACAACGTCCGATGTAAGTACCGGTTGCATCAAAAGAGTTCCACGAATCTTTAGAGTGGGTCGAGTTATGAAGCTCTGAATAAGGCACTACATGCAGGTTGTTTGTGCCTTCTGCAGTTTCTTGCGTAATCCAAAGATTGTCATAGGAATCAAAGCCCATATAGGACAGACGATAACCTGCTGCAATTGATATCGGCATATCTGAGGCAGTGAATTGATGCTGTTGCACACCATCACGAATCATATATAAACCTTGATTCCAGGTGCCAACATAATATACACTGGAATCATGTGGATCTCCAACTACCCACGCGGGTCTGGCAATGCCCGAGGCGGTATTAGCTCCGTTGGTCAGACCGGTAGGGGTCTCGTCTGAGAATCCTTGACCGTTTGTATATGACGCCAACCTTAAGGCCGATGAACCAACCAGTTCTAACTGAAACCCACTTTCGTTATGTCCATTCCAGAATAGGACATTTCCGGTAGGCTGTGCGAATATTCGGTTACATTCAGCTGCAGAAAACTCTGTTTTTCCGAATTTTTCGCCTAATTGTACAGGATTTGAACGGTCTGTTATGTCATATTGACATAGACCATCAGCGTTTCCTCCCCATAATTTAGATAACCCATCAAAGGCCGAGAGAGCCTGCCCTTTTAGGACGGCAGGGAATTTTGTCACAACAGGAGAGGCAGAAGGGGTGTCTATACCATAAGTAAACATATTGGTCCCGTTTGCGACAAATGCTTCATCTTTTCCCATCTGAACGATATGGGTCAGGATTATATCGGCATTTTTGTAACGTATCGTGCCATATGTAAGCTTGTCCTCATCAAAGTTGAAATCAGCAACGACTGCTTTGTTGTTGTTGCCCGATTTGTGGGTGAAAATTATTCGTTTGTCTCCTATGACTGCTGAGTAGTCTCCGAATGTCCATGCTCCAGCGTTACCACCGACTAAATTGAACTTATCGATGGAAACCAGATGCTCGGATGCGGGGGCAGCCATTAGCTTGTTTTCATATGCTATTACAATATGGTCGCCGAGACCGAAAACTTTGTCGACAGATTTTGGGGAGAACATCGTCTCCACTGTCTCGTTGTTTTTGTCGTCGATGGTCACAAGGCCAAATGAAGTGGCGACATATATGCGCCCATTGCCGAAACCAACGTGGTTGATAGCCGGTTTCCCGGTGATGAGTGCATCAGATATGTCTGAGATGTTGATGACCGAACCATCATCGTTGATACGGTCCATATTGCAATCCTGATAGGCCACAATAAGGTACTTCCCTTCCGGATGGGGATAAATGCCCTTGATGGCTCCGCCATTCAAATCGTTGGAAATGTTGAGTGACCGAACCTCATTTGTCCTCTTATCCACCGAGAACAATGAGCCGACCGACAAATAATAGGTCATGTTTTTTGTTTCGGCTATGGTTGACACACCACCGAACGGTGAGTGGATTGTCCATCCTCCAACTGGGAGCTGAGCGTTCACGCCTATCCCTATCAGGGCAAGCAGAAATATGAGGGCTATTTTCTTTGTCATCATGGTCTATATCAGAGGTTGTCTTTTAATACTTCAAGCAGGGCTTCTGTGGCTCGGCGTCGGTGGGAAATCGCATTTTTCTCTTCTGCGGTCATTTCGGCGAATGTCTTGCGGTGGCCGTCGGGAATGAAAAGAGGATCATAACCGAATCCGTCTTTCCCTTTAGGATTAGTGGCAATGGAGCCATCAACCACACCCTCGACAAGGATTTCCCGTCCGCCGATTATAAGCGCGATAACCGTCCGGAATCGAGCTTTGCGATTCTCGATCCCATCCATCCTTTCGAGAAGAAGGGACGAATTGGCGGAAGAGTCATGGCCAGAGCCGCGGCCGTTCACATAGGCATATCGTGCCGACATTACCCCGGGTTGACCACCCAGAGCCTCGACTTCCAGGCCGGTGTCATCCGCGAAGCAATCGCAATTGAACCGTCCGCTTACCCAACGGGCTTTTTGCAACGCGTTGCCTTCAAGAGTGTCGGCGGTTTCCGGAATATCCTCACGGCAACCAATCTCCTCCAGTGAGAGGATTTTACATCTGCTTCCGAGAATGGAGCGTACTTCGGCAATCTTGTGGGCGTTGTTGGTAGCAAAAACCAGTTTTTCCTGCATTATGTCAAGTCATAGTTTACTCAACATATATAACGGACTCTTGGTCGGTTTATTATCAGCGGGATTAAGTTTTTCCACAGGTATAAATACAAAGAAAACCGGAAGCTTCCTTGTGCTGAGGGTGCTTCCGGTTTTTATTTTCTATACACGCGGATTAGTCGCGGGAGGAGCCGAAGAAGCGGAGGAGGTAGATGAAGAGATTGATGAAGTCGAGGTAAAGGGAGAGGGCACCCCAGGTGGCGAGGGAGCCGTTGGCAAGACCCATGTTCATGGCGGCCATCTGCTTTACTTTCTGGGTGTCCCAGGCGGTGAGACCGATGAAAATCAGCACTCCGAGCCCGGAGATGATCCATTCGAATGTGCTGTTGGCCCAGAAGATGTTGACCAGGCAGCATATGATGAGGCCGAAGAGGGCCATATAGAGGAATGAACCAATTTTGGTCAGGTCGCGGTTGGTGAAGTAGCCGTAGACACTCATCGCTCCGAAGACTGCCGCTGTAATAAGGAAGGTCTTGAAGATGGAGGCGAATGAGAAGGCGAGGAAGATTATCGACAATGTCAGGCCGTTGACCAGGGCGAAAAGGAAGAACAGACCTGTCGACATTCCCGGGCTCATTTTGCCCAGACGTGCTGAAATCCACAGCACAAGGCCGATTTCGACAATTGCAAGCCCCCAGTAAATCCATCGGTTGGTGGCGAGAGCCACGGTGATGTTCGGGGCGTAAAAGTATGCGAAGAGTGCTGCCGCAGCCGATACAAGCAGTGCAAGGAACATCTTGACGTAGACCTGCTTCATTACTGCTGATACCTTTGCGTCAAGAGACTGGGGAGACTGGCCGTTCTGCCAATAACCTTGGGCCGGATTGTTATTGAAGTAATTCATCTTTCGTTTTGATTTATAAGTTTAGGTATGTTTTCCCGGCCTTTCAATCAATAGTAAGCCGGGGGAGAGGGGAGAAGGAGTGGAGTTCAACAAATCACATTCTCTCGGGGACGTTGATTCCCAACAGGCCCATCGCCTGTTTCACAGTGCGGGCGACAGACTTGCAGAGGGCGAGACGCAACGAGCGCACGGCGGGATTTTCCTCTTTGAGGATGGAGTAGTCATGATAGAACTGGTTGTATTGCTTGACCAGCTCGTATGCGTAGTTGGCGATAAGAGCCGGAGAGTAGCTGCGGCCGGCCTCCTCCACTGTCGCGGGGAAGTCAGAGAGGGTCTGGATGAGGGCTATCTCCTTGTCGTTGGGGGTCACGGCGGCGTAATCGCCGATTTCATAATCCAGTTCGGCCGCTTTGCGAAGCACAGACCGGATGCGGGCGTAGGTGTACTGGATGAAGGGACCGGTATTCCCGTTGAAATCGATTGACTCGGCGGGGTTGAACATCATATTCTTGCGCGGGTCTACCTTCAACAGGAAATATTTGAGGGCACCAAGGCCTACGGTCTCGGAAATCTCGTCGATTTCGGCGGGGGTAAGGCCGTCGGTCTTCCCGAGCTGGGCGGAAACTTCACGGGCATTCGCCACCATCTCTTCCATCAGGTCGTCGGCATCAACGACTGTCCCTTCGCGGCTCTTCATCTTTCCCTGGGGGAGTTCGACCATTCCGTACGAGAAATGTACGAGGTCTTTGCCCCATTTGAATCCGAGACGGTCGAGCAGGAGCGAAAGCACCTGGAAATGGTAGTTCTGCTCATTTCCGACCACATATATCATCTTGTCGATGGGGAAGTCGCGGAAACGGAGCTTGGCAGTGCCGATATCCTGGGTCATATAGACCGAAGTGCCGTCGCTGCGGAGAAGAAGCTTGTTGTCGAGCCCGGCATCGGTGAGGTCGGCCCATACCGAGCCATCCTCCTTGCGGTACATGATACCCTTTTCAAGGCCCTCAAGCACCTTCTCCTTACCTTCGAGGTAAGTGTCAGACTCGTAATATATCTTGTCGAAGTCGACCCCCATACGCTTGTATGTGATGTCGAAACCGTCATATACCCATTTGTTCATCATCTCCCAGAGGGAACGGATTTCCGGATCCTTCTGCTCCCACTTGCGGAGCATCTCACGCGCCTCCGCCATAAGCTTTGACTCAGCCTTGGCTTCATCCTCGGTCAGGCCCTTCTCCATAAGGGTCTTGACCTCCTCGCGGAAATGCTTGTCAAACAAGACATAGAAGTCACCGATGAGGTGGTCTCCCTTCTTGCCGGTCGATTCGGGAGTCGCCCCGTCGCCCCATTTCTGCCATGCGAGCATAGACTTGCAGATGTGGATGCCTCGGTCGTTGACGATGTTGGTCTTCACGACCTTGTTGCCGCATGCCTGGAGGATGCGGGCAAGGGAATAGCCCAGCAGGTTGTTGCGGACATGGCCCAGGTGGAGGGGCTTGTTGGTGTTGGGGGAGGAATATTCCACCATCACCAGCGGGCTGTCGGCCGTCGCCTCCTTGAAACCGAAATTGTCGTCCGAAGCGATATGCTCCAGCACCGAGTTCCAGTAAGTCGGCTCGATGACGATATTGAGGAAGCCCTTGACGGCGTTGAAACGGTCAACCGCCGGTTCGTTGTCGACGAGCCAGTTGCCGATTTCGGTGGCCACCGCGTCGGGAGCCTTGCGGGCCGCTTTCACCCACGGGAATACCACTATGGTGAGGTTCCCCTCAAACTCCTTTCGGGTCGCCTGGGGCACAATCTGTTCAGCCGGGGTGTTCACCCCGTAAAGTTCCTTTACTGCGCGGGAAACGCCTTGTGATATGATGCTGTCAAGTGACATGGCATTGTGTTGAGAAGTTATCAAATGAAGATATGTCCCGCCTGGGCGGGTGTATTGAAGCGCAAAGTTACTCAATTTCCACGAAAAAAACAGCTGTATGCTTGTTAATCTTGTCTAAATCACTATCTTTGCAGTATGATTATAGGCTATCACGCCGATTGTCTTATCCTCGACCAAAAAACGATGAAGAAACCATTACGCTCCTTGCTTTCTGTTGCTATGCTTATCGCAGTGGTTGCCAATGCCTTCGCTTGGGGACAGAAAGGCCACGATGTGACCGCCTGCATCGCCGAGCGCCATCTCACCCCTGCGGCCAAAGCCGCTGTCGACTCCATCCTTGAAGGACGCAGCCTGGTCTATTGGGCCAACTGGCTCGACAACGCCAGCCATACCCCCGAGTATGCCTACACCAAGACCTGGCATTACCGCAACGTCGACGCAGACAAAGATTACTTCTCGCAGCCCGAACACCCGTCGGGTGACATCGTGAAAGGAATCCGTTACTCCATAAAGGTGCTTTCCGACACCACCCAGACCCCAGCCAACCGCTCGCTTGCCCTGAAGATGCTGACCCACTTCCTGGGTGACCTCCATCAGCCCATGCATCTCGGCCACGCCACTGACTATGGCGGCAACACCGTGAAAATCAAATATTTCGGACGCGACACCAATCTCCACACCGTTTGGGACACCAACCTTGTGGAGTCTGCCCACAAGTGGAGCTACACCGAATGGGCCGACCAGATTGACCGTCTTCCCGCGCCCCAGGAGGTAGTCCTGCTTTCCGGGAATGTCGACGACTGGGCTCAACGCAAGGTCGAGGATGCGGCCAAAGTCTACGACGCCACACCTGAAGGGGCTAAACTCAGCTACAACGAAGTGGCATTATGGACCCCGATGATTGAGGAGTCATTCCTCTCCGGGGGTCTCCGGCTGGCCCATATCCTGAACTCCATCTTCGACTCCTCATATCCCTATCGTCGTTCCCCCTCTTCGTTCTGAATGACGGGCCATCTCCTAAAGTCGGCATTCCCCGAGGGGGCGAGGTAAACATTTGGCGGCAACAGGTGTTAAAGTTCTATAAAACCATTCACCTAAAAATCTATTGCCGCCATATGAAAGGCTATTTACATCTCATTCTGGCAGCCGCGCTGTTGATGCCCGCTGTCGCCGGAGCCCAGGCCCAAAGGAGCCAGGAGTTCAAAGACAAATACCAGTTGAAGGAGGCCGTGGTGCTGAGCCGCCACAATATCCGTTCCCCTCTTTCAGACAGCAAGAGCGACCTCGGTCGCATGACCCCTCACGAATGGACGAAGTGGAGCGCCGGAAAGAGCGAGCTGACCTCGCGTGGCGGAGCCCTGGAGACGATGATGGGGCAGTACTTCCGCAAATGGGCAGTCGATGCCGGCCTGTTCCCCGAGAACTATGTCCCGACCGCCGATGACCTGAATGTGATAGCCAACTCCATGCAGCGCTGCATCGCCACGGCGCAGTATTTCACCTCGGGATTCATGCCGGTCGGCGGTGTGACGGTCAACCACCGTTACACTCCAAGCAAGATGGATCCCCTGTTCAATCCCCAGCTCACCAAGGTAAGCCCCGCATTTGTCGAGGAGGCTATGCGCCAGATAAACGCCATGGGGGGTGAGAAAGGAATCGTGGGCATCAATGAGGCGATTGCTCCCGACTACGCCCTTATGATGGAGGTGCTTGATATGGACGAGTCCCCGATGGCCCGGGAAAAAGACCCCAAACTCGACGCCACCAAAAATTACAATGCCGAAATCGTGCTGGAGAAATGGGCCGAGCCGGCGATGAAGCCCGGTTCAGCGCTGAAAGACCTCAACGCGGCCAGCGACGCCTTCATCCTCCAGTATTATGAGGAGCCGGATTCGGTTAAAGCCGCCTTCGGCCACAACCTCACTCGCGAACAGTGGGCCCAGCTTGCCCATGTGAAAGACACCTATCAGGATGTGCTTTTCACCGCCCCGATTGTCGCCGTCAATGTCGCCCGTCCACTGATACAGTATATGTATGACGAGCTGCGTTCACCCGACCGCAAGTTCACATTCCTTGTCGGCCACGACAGCAACCTGTCGAGCGTGGCAACCGCCCTCCGGGTGGAGGAATACGAACTGCCCGATGCCATCGAGAAGAAAACCCCCATCGGCTCGAAAATCGTGGTCGAGAAATTCGTCGGCCCTGACGGTGAGGAGTATGCCGACATCAATATCGTCTACCAGACAATCGATCAGCTCCGCGACATGCAGCTGCTTGGCCTTGACAATCCTCCGATGGTCTATCCCCTTTCGCTGAAAGGGCTGACCAAGAATGCCGACGGCCTTTACCGTATGGCCGATGTGGCCGACCGCTTCGAGCAGGCTCTCCGTGCTTACGAGGCCATCCCGGAATAATCCTCATTGAGATATAAAATAATCGCTTCGCGATTCAAGGCCGGTTGAGGCCTGGGTCGCGAAGCGATATTTTTTGGGAAGTCGGGTCAGATGTCCGGCCCGGCTCCCGATATTTTCAGACGGTTGCGGATTAGCCGTTTACCTTCTTCATGTGGGCGATGAGGTCGAGAACCTTGTTGGAGTAACCGATCTCATTGTCATACCAGCTTACTACCTTGACGAAGTTGGGGGTCAGGTAAACACCGGCGTTGGCGTCGAAGATAGAGGTGCGGGGGTCGCCGAGGAAGTCGCTGGAAACGACTGCGTCTTCGGTGTAACCCAGTACGCCCTTGAGTTCGCCTTCTGCAGCTTCCTTCATGGCAGCGCAGATTTCCTCCTTGGTAGCGCCCTTCTTGAGGTTCACGGTCAGGTCGACAACGGAAACGTCAAGGGTGGGGACACGCATAGAGATACCGGTCAGCTTGCCGTTGAGCTCGGGGATAACCTTGCCCACAGCCTTGGCGGCACCAGTGGAAGAGGGGATGATGTTGCCGGAAGCGGCACGGCCACCACGCCAGTCTTTCATCGAAGGACCGTCAACGGTCTTCTGGGTAGCTGTTGTGGAGTGAACGGTGGTCATAAGACCGGTCTCGATGCCGAACTTGTCGTTGAGGACCTTGGCGATAGGAGCGAGACAGTTGGTGGTGCAGGAAGCGTTGGAAACGAACTGCTGTCCGGCGTAGGTGTTTTCGTTAACACCGCATACGAACATGGGGGTGTCGTCCTTGGAGGGAGCGGACATAACGACGTATTTAGCGCCGGCTTCGATGTGGGCCTGAGCCTTTTCCTTGGTCAGGAAGAGACCGGTGGACTCAACGACATATTCTGCGCCTACTGCGCCCCAGCCGATTTCTTTGGGGTCGCGGCATGCTGTAACGCGGATTTCCTTGCCGTTTACGATCAGGAGGCTCTTTTCGAGGTCGTAGTCAACGGTTCCGTCGAACTGGCCGTGCATTGTGTCATACTTGAGCATGTAAGCCATGTAGTCAACGGGGAGAAGGTCGTTGATGGCAACAACTTCGATGTCGTCGCGCTTAGTGGAGGCGCGGAAGACAAAACGGCCGATACGGCCGAAGCCGTTAATACCTATTTTAGTCATAGTGGGTTGATTGTTAAAGAACTATTTGGTAAAGTATTGTTATTCTTTCGAAAATCAATTGACTGCCCTCGGGCATCAATCAGTGTTGGGAACGCGATGCTTTTTGGGCTGTGCAAAGTTAGTAATTTTTTTATAAACGGAGATAAAACATGACTCTTTTTTGCGGCCAATTCAAGAAAAATTTCCTTAATCGGGCCGGTGAGGGCTGACAGCCCACGCCGTGGCGGCGTCACTGGCGTGTGAGCGTGTAGTTCAGGCTTGATGTGGCCTCCAGGTCAGGACCGGTCATGGTCAGCGTGGAGTCGCTGTCGATGAGAAAATACCTCACTTCGGCCGAGGATGTCGCTTGGTCGGCGGCGCGGTCGGTATGGTCAGGGACAAGCTTGATGTATGACATCGAGCTGTCAGTCGGTGTGGACTTGTGTACGGAAAATTCCCCCTTCGATTTGAATGTGCCATCGGCGCGGTCGATGAACCGCTCGGTAAGCTTGTAGTCGCCTCCGTTGCCGTCGTCGTCATAATCCAGAGTCAGGGTGTATTCCACACCCGGCGCGTCGGCGGCGGGGAGGATGCCGGTGTATGTGACATCGCGGTCGGCGCGGTCACAGCTCGTTTCCGACGCGTCTCCGTGTCGGGTGCATTTCTTGTTGTCGGAACATGCGGCCACCATCAGCAGCGCCGCGGCCAGGGAGAGATAAGTCTTGAGAGTCATGTCTTCAATTGGAATGATAGGTCGTTGTTATCGGATCGGTTGATGTATAACGCCTATGGTGCCCCCAAAGTTCAGCCCCCTGAATTGTCAAGCCGAAGTTCAGACTGCCGGGTTGTGATTTAAATAATTATCACCGTGTTTCCCGGTACGATTCCGAAGGAATCCTATATCTGAATAGCCGTGGGTTGGCGCGAGCGGAAAGCCCCTTGAGGGCGCCCCCGAGCGTTAACCCACGGTTGCGTTTCGTCAAAGATGGGATTCCGGAGGAATCTTCCTTGGTATTACCCATTGATATCGGATATCAGAAAAGATTCCTTCGGAATCGTCACGGGGTATAGCTCCCCTGCAATTATTATTCGCGATTATAAGATTTGTCCGCGATAATAAGATGAGATTTATTTCGGACGTCCACCGAAAGAGAAGCCTAATGTCAGCCCGGCGCAATTGTAGCCGGTACGGCAGACAGTGGCAAACGCCGTCAGGCGGAACAGCTGCCAGAACTCCACTCCGATACGCGGCATCACCACAAGTGACGTGCCCTTTGAAGGGAATGTGACATCACCCACAGCATCGTTGAAACCGACACCAAGGCCGAGCCCGACGAACGGATTGACCTTGCTGCTGCGTCGGAAATTGTAATTGCCGACTACGCCAATGGTAAGTGTGCGATTGTTCTGGGTGCCTTCGTAGCTGTAACTGCCGGTCTTGATGCCATCCTCATACCAGCTTCCGGAATGGGTGAAGCCGTGGCGGACGCAATCGAGCTGTAGAAATACCCCACAATCGATTGGTATGGTCGGCAAATTGTAGCTGAGGGATAATCCCATCGTGACGAATGCTTTATTGTTGCCACCATGGTAACCGCCCAAGGGGATTGTCGGACCTGCATAGAAGCCTCCTTCGACATCCTGCACCCTTTTTCCCTGTGCTTTAAGACAGAGCAGGCATAGGACGGCAAAAGCAAGCAATGTGATTCGTTTCATAAGATTGCTACTAATAATTTTTGATTATCCGGGCAGCTTTCCACTGCCCCTTGTATAATATAGCTCCATAGACAGAGCCTCTGTACAACTTAACGTGGTCATTGGGGTCAAATGTGACCTTTTTTAATTTAACGGAAGAACCAAAAGAAAAGTGTAGTTGATATTCTCCCGGGAACCATTTTGCATAAAATTTTGATTCGATACTCCCTCGCTTATATGCATTTTTCTCATAGGGACCATGTATTATGTAGGCATAACGGTCTTTTTCGCACATCAATCCGATTTCATCAGAGCTTTTTACCGAGAGTTTTGACCATGCAGAGGCTGCATTGAAAGCTTTCGTAGCGGCAGTCTTGAAAGCGCGATTCAAATCTCTGGTGGTTAAATCGTAATCTATGATGGGAATATGAAAAAGAAGCGTGCGCTCATTTCTAAACGGGAAAGGACTCCAGGTGGTAATTGTTGGATTTGCTATGTCTGGGTGAGTAAATGTTGAAGGGGGGGATGGGCTTGGGAAGTTCATATTCTAAAGTCACGGTTTCCCATCCTTGTATAAGTTCGTCTGCAGAAACATTCCACCATATACCGAATTTTTTTTCCTGCATTTTCAAGGAGGTGCCAATCTTAGAGTAAATCAAATAATTTTGGTCATAGAAATGCATGGTCAGTTTTTTGTGGCCTGAAAAATGGTTGATGGCCACTACATTCTTTCCGAATATGCCGGTCCAAAATTGATGAAACCATCCACCATCATTCATTGTGTTATAGTCAATGACGCGTACGCAGCTTTCGGGAACTACGCGTCCATCTCGAAGAATCAAAGGATTATCCTCAGGATTCCAATCAGCGTTTGAATCTGCCCCTCCGGATATGGCACCTCCGTTGCCATAAGTTTGTTCATCGTCACATATATCTTTATGTAGGGCATAATTTATAAAAGTGAAGGTGGCGTGGTTATCAATGTTTATGGTTTGCCCTTCATTTTCTGGTGTGACAATTAAAGTCGCTGTTTTGTTGTCAATGTTTTGTAATTCAGACTGGTGGGATTCTGTCACTTGTGCCACCCCGTTGGGGTAATACTTGTAGATCGTATTGCCGACTTGTATTTCTCTGTTGGCGTTCAGAAGCATTGCGAACTGAACATCGGCAATGACCGAATCCGAGGGTTCGTATTCGAGTTCTAACTTTTCGACTTCTGCTAATTGTTCGGGAGTCAATGAGTCTAACACACGTCTACGGTCTGCCTCCAGCAACGAAACGAATTGGTCTTCATTGTTTGAAAACTCGACATTGGACGATTCTACTGAACGGGATTGATGTGAACTAGGGTCCCCAAGCTGGTTTATGAGGTCTGCGATTTGGTCGGGTGAGTTCACGATAACACGTTGCATACCATCTTGAGTGGGGTGTTTTGATATAGGTGAGGGAACCGAATTTGGTTCGGTCAAAGATGTGTTTTCGCAGGCTGTTAGGACAACAAGCCACAATAGGTAGACATAGAATTGTTTCATATGGTGAAGTTTTCGTAAGGATGCTATAACGTATATTTTTTATGGTTTATTTAGTTATCGTTATCCGTGCGGGATTGCTAGCTAATTAGACCCATACAGAATGACTCCGTTGTCAAATGTGACGGTAATGGTGGACGATGGCTGGATGTCGATATATCCACATGATTCTTCAGGAGTCACCGCTATGGATGAATAAATTTCTCCGTCGATGTCAGCTACTTCAATTGTTGCGCAGATGTATGGCATTGAGGTTGACAGGCACACCTCACGTTCTGATAAATAAAGATAGCAATACTGCGATTGAGATGGTGCCCTTTTCCCTGCTGTTTGTTTGGTGTGCAATACAATTGGGGGAGGTGGTGGAGGATTGTCTTTGCCAAAACCTGTGAGAGGGTAAATAAGGCAAAGTGATAGTAAGAAGCTTTTTAGTTGTTCCATTATTAATACAATTTTGTCGAATGCAAAGTTATATTAGAGTAATGGGGAAAACGGCTATCATGAGCATTAAAATTCTATCAACGGGAATTGTAACTTACTGATATTTAATATGTATTTGCGGTGTGGCGATTTGAAATCTATCTTTATGGGAAAAATAGCTATCCGACGTTGTGAAATTAATTTAAAAGTGCCAATAGTTCGTTTTTTCGGGGGTAATCAAGGTTGGAAATCTTTGTTTTTAAATATTACTGTCCGCTAAACCATAAAGCAGTGAGTCCAACTTTCTGATAAGTAGAA